>Ga0302188_10000320_pt1 | contig 41290 bp, 43 predicted proteins | sample II_Bog_E2_1_FD_198783 | JGI IMG/M metagenome (GOLD analysis project Ga0302188, IMG submission 198783) | Peat permafrost microbial communities from Stordalen Mire near Abisko, Sweden - II_Bog_E2_1 | ecosystem: Environmental > Terrestrial > Soil > Wetlands > Peat | place: Sweden: Abisko... | reverse complement strand
AAGCTTCATCCCTTCCATATTTGATTTCTGGCATGGGCGATAATACTGCAGGTGCAGATCTTATTAACGCAATCCAAACCTCAACCTCACTTTCTACATCTAGTCAAGACTTCATTCGTCTTGAAAGTTGTTTTGATGAGAATGACATCGCGGCAAACTTTAACAAGTGCATTGGTGGATCTTACCAACTTCAACTTCGTGACGTTCAATTCGTTAAAGCTGCTTTTTGTGCCCCTACAGCTGTTCTTCAAGATATCTTGAACAACCTTGCTGGCGGATATAATCCAAAAATCAATATTAACTACATCTAAGACAAATGTCCGTTCCTCTCGTGTTAGCCTCCTAAATTAATTTTTAGGGGGCTTTTTTTATTTGACTTTTCTATCAATCAACGATATACTTATGGGGTAACGGCGGCGTGGAAAGCTGTGGATCAATGATAGAAGTTAGACTCGAAAGAGCGTGTATATTGCTGACACTGGAGACACGCAGGTTGATCCCGTAGGGATACTTAGACCACGTAAAAGTGAGTACACTTCCCCAGCCCCTAAAAAGGATGGAGGTGGCGAGTGAAAAAAGCCCTGCTTGCCAGAGTCGCGCCTGGCCCGTTACACAATTTAAGGAGTAGTTATGGAATTTAAAGCTTTCCCAGAGATCAAAAAATTAGGTTCGGTAGTAATGTCGATCACTCAAAAGATCCATGGTACCAACGCACATATTTTAGTTTATCGTAAAGAAGACTTGAGTCTAGATTTAGTTTGTGGCTCTAGAACACGATTTATTGCTCCTGGTGATGACAATTACAATTTTGCAGCACACGTTTATGCTAACAAGCAAGCCTACATTGATCTACTCGGTGAAGGCCGTCATGATGGAGAATGGGCTGGTAAAGGCATTAATTCTGGTGAAGGTTTAGATGGCAAAGTATTTGTGTTGTTTGATTACTATCGCTATAAAGACAAGTCACTTCCACCACAAACCGTTTTAGTTCCAGTTCTTTATGAGGGTCCAATTGATTTATCCAAAGTCCAGGAATGTATGGATGACCTTAAGGCTAACGGATCAAAACTTTCTCCCGGATTTATGCGTCCAGAAGGTGTCGTTGTACGTATTAAAGGCGAACGCTACAAAGTAGTGTTTGACGCTGAAGAGACTCAATGGACAGGTAAGGCCAAAGAAGGAAATAAGGGCGAGAATACAAAAGAAAAACTTGATGTATCTCACTTATTACAACCTATCCGCCTTGAAAAACTTCTCTCAAAAGACGAACGCTATTTAACTGGATATCCTAAAAGTATTCCAACGATTGCAAAGGATTACGTTGCCGATCTAGTTAAAGAAGGTCAAATTACTGGTACAGATGCTGAAGTCAGAGGCGTGACCAAAGCTATGGGCGGATCTCTTTATAAATTCATTCAAAGCGAAGTAGAAACTAAACACGCACTGAATATTTCTTAATGGTCCTAAGAGGAATCGATGCAAATAGTAGTAATGTCATTGCTATCAATTCCTCTTATTACCTTTATATTGATTGGCCTCAGTTTTATTTTTAAAAAGAAGAGGAAAAAACGGCCCAAATTAGTTCTACATCAAGGTGGTAAACAGTGAATTCTAAGTTCATGTTAAATAAGGAAGAACAGTATTTTATAATGGAAATACTGGAAATTTCTGATGTTCAGGAAGCATTTGATAGATTTACAGAAATTTTGATTGAAGAAGGCGGGGATCCTCATAGTGTAGATAAATACATTAAAAGGATTCTCGTAGCGTATAAGGAAAAGAAGGGTAAATTATGATAAACATTGAAGATATTGAAGAAGCTATTTTTAAATACATGATTAGCAACGGACGTTCACCAAAATATATTTTGATGGATGTGGATTCCTATGAAGAATTTAATAATCATTTTCAGCCTAAAGAAAGAATCCTGAACCCTGGACCCATAGATAGCCGTATCGTTATTTTACATTCTACTCATTCCATCTTACCTATCGGTATTTTATCTGTCAACGTTGAGAAGGCTCTCTTAGAGGTAGTAGGATAATGAATAACGGTTTTACAGAAGAGCAATTAAAAAAACTCAAGAACCTAAACAGAAAATATTTTCTTAAAACTTTCGCATCAATGTTAAGATGCAGTTCACTGCTTTTTTTGGCTAACTTTTTAGTCGTATTGGCCGATATACTTTTTGTACACTCTCAATTTTTTGTTTTTATTTGTTTCTTTACAGGCGGTTTTTGTTGTGCTAAACTATATGTGGAAAATAGAGATATTTTAGCAGATAATTTAAAAGCAGAAACACTTAAAATTCTTGAAGACAAAACGGAAACATAATGTTATTTTTATATCGAATAAAATGGTTCTTCCATTGTTTATTTAGATTACATCGTCAGACGACGGTAACTACATACAACGATACTTTCGTGGGTTGTGCCGATTGCAATCTATTAAACGATAAAGAAGGCTTCGAATACAAATTTACAAATCAATAAACAACAATAGGATATCACAACGATGTTAAAAGACTACCGGATTAATTTCCGTCCAATGGTTTATGATAAGGCATTGGAATTCAATAAAGCACAAGCAAGCCATCAATGGACCGCAGATCAAATTGAAGTTGATGGCGATTTAATGCAGTACCATACAGAGTTTACGGACTCGGAAAAACATGGTATTAATACCGTACTGAAACTATTCACGTTATATGAAATTCACGTTAATAACTATTGGATCGATGTTGTTTATAGAAATTTTCCGCAACATGAAATCCGTATGGCAGCCACCACATTCGCGGCAATCGAATCGCAACATGGCTTGTTTTACGACAAAGTAAATAAAGGCCTTGGATTGTCATCCAAAGAATTCCACCTTTCTTTTTTGGAAGATCCAGATATGAAAGAAAGACATGAATTTATTGGAAGGAGCTTGGCTCTAGGTAACTCAGGAAATGATGAAGATTTGGCAGTTTCTCTTGCTACTTTTACTTTTATTGAAGGTGTCATTTTATATAGCTCGTTTGCCTTTCTTATTAGTTTTCAGCATTCCCCAAAAGATAAATTGAAAAATACTTTTACCGGACTATCATATTCTGTTCGAGATGAAGCTCTACATGCAGATTTCGGGTCATGGCTATTCAATACCTTCACAAAAGAGTATGGCATATCAATGGAATCAATCAAAGATCGTATCGTGGATATTGCCGAACAGTCTTTGAAAGTTGAAGAGAAGATCATTGACAATATTTTTTCTGCAGGCAAAATTGAGGGAATTACAGATACTCAGTTAAAAAATTTCGTAAAGAGTCGAATTAACAAAAAACTGAAAGATATCGGAATTGATCCTATATACGAAGTTTCCTACAACCCTGTGGCAAGTTGGTTCTACAAAAAAATCAATCAAATTGAATTAACTGATTTTTTTGATCGTTCTCCAACAGCGTACACTAACAACTGGAATTTTGGGAAAGTAAAACAATGGTAGTAAAAAGTTCAAAAGAAGAAATCAAAGTAGAATTGGCGCTTTTAAAAAGTAAAGGAGAGGCACCCGATTGGATGAACTGGATGTCTTATGCCATGATGAAAGACTCCTACTTATTAGCAAATCAGACCCCTAAAGAACGTTATAGAATCATGTCTGATAGTGCAGCAGCATATATGCCATCAGACCAAGCTGAATGGTCGAACAAATTCTTTGAACTATTTTGGAATAACTATTTAGCTCCTTCTACACCAGTAATGGGGAACTTAGGCACCAACCGTGGCCTAGCAGTAAGTTGTTCTGCAAGCTATGTAGGTGACTCTATGTATGATATCGCGTACACAGACTTTGAAATCGCCATGCTATCAAAACATGGTTTTGGTACAGCAGCCTTATTTGATCTACGCCCAGGATACGCCCCAATCTCAGGCGGCGGACACACCAATTCAATTATTGATTGGATAGAAAAGTACTGGAATACTCAAAACAAGGTTTCTCAGGGAAGTCTTCGTAGAGGATCAACCGCAATTTACATTAATTTTTGGCATGCAGAATTATTGAAAGTTCTTCCAATGCTTGAAACCCATGACAAGTTGCATCTGGGTGTTATTTGCGATGATTCTGTTAGGGATGCTCTTAAAAACAATGATCCCGAAACTTGGAAGATCTATTCCACTATTCTTACTTGGCGAGCACGTAAGGGTAAACCATACATCATATTTATTGATAATGCTAGACGACAAGATCCTCCTCAATACGCTAAATTAGGTCTTTCCACGAAACAGTCAAATCTTTGTACTGAAATTTTCCAGCACACAGACTCAGACAATACCTTGGCCTGCGTTCTTTCTTCCATGGTCGGGAATAATTTCGATAAATGGCATGGTACAGATTCTGTTTTTAACGCCGTTGTTTTTTTGGATTGTGTAAATCAAGACCTTATTGAGCGCGGCCATAAAATTAAGGGTATGGATCGAGTCGTTAGATCCGCAGAGCGCAGTCGGGCTTTAGGATTAGGACTACTAGGTTTCCACACCTATCTTCAAGAAAAAATGATTCCTATGGATAGTTTTCAGGCTACCAGAGAAAATGCTAAGATTTTTTCTTACATTAAAAAAGAAGCCGTAAGAGCCAGTCAATATTTGGCCGTTCTTTTGGGTGAACCAGAATACTGCAAAGATACGGGATTAAGAAATACTCATTTGCTTGCAATTGCACCAAACACCAGCTCTGCTTTTATGGCCGGGGCTAAGAGTCAAGGTATTGAGCCTTGGGTAGCAAATTCTTTTGAGCAAAAATTACCTAAAGTAGGCTCAATTGAAAGAATTAACCCGACTCTACTGGATTTGCTTAAGACTAAGGGTAAGGCCGATCAAGAAACATTGGATTCAATCGCCTTTAATAAAGGATCTGTTCAACATTTAGATTTCCTTGATGATCTCGAAAAACAGGTCTTTAAAACCGCATACGAAATCAACCAAAAGGTATTAATTGATTTGGCCGAACAACGTCAAAAATGGATTTGTCAAGGACAATCATTAAATCTATTCTTTTCCGCTAATGAAGAGGAGCAATGGATCCATGAAGTTCATAAGTACGCGTTTGAAAAGGATTTACTAAAATCCCTCTACTACGTAAGAACCATGGCTGGTATCCAGGCGGATAAGGGTGATTCTTGTCTTGCTTGCGAAGGATAGTGTTGACTTAACACTATTTGTTTGTTATTTTATAAGTAGGAGTTCTATATGATGAATACAAACTTTGTTCTTATGTTAGCGACTATGTTAGCGACCCCATTTCATTTTAAGGATTGCGTAGTCGTAACTGAAGGTTTCTTTGAAGGATGTAAAGGTGTTGTACAAGATGAATGGAGCGGAACTCCAACTAAGTATGATGTTCAACTCACTTGTAAAAATGAAACCGTCAATGCAAGATTTGAAGCAAAACAACTTAAGAAATGTGATAAATGAAACTTATTCTTAAAGAAATTGTAGATTTTTTAGATTATAAGGCGGGTAGCGACGGATATATTTATTCTTTTAAGAGAATAAAACCTAGAAAATTGAAGGGCCGTATTTGTGCTAAGCCTCCTTATCTATCTGTAGTTTTAAGAAAAAATGGCGAGCATCATAATAGATTAGTAAGTAGGTTAATTTGCGAAGCTTTTAATGGCAAGCCGCAAGATGGGATGGATTGCTCACATTTAGATGGTAATGCTGAAAACAATATTCCGACAAACTTAATATGGGAAAGTCGTCTTGATAATATTAGTAGAAAAAAAGAGCATGGGACAGATGATATTGGAATAAAGAATAGTAGATCCCTTTTTAATATAAAAGAGATTATTCAAATTAGAAAATGGCTAAGGGATGGGATGTCTCAAAGAGAAATAGCAAAAAGAATGAATACTAACCATAAAAATATTAGTCAGATTAATGTGGGAAAAAGATATGCCGGACAGGGAGTAGAATGAAAGTAATTTTTTTGGATATTGATGGACCTCTCGTTACCGTAGGATCAATGATTCACAACAATCGCTTAAACCTATTGGGTTTGAGTAATTCGTCTAGTCATAAAGCTTTTGATCCCATTTCTATGTCGAATCTTAAATATATCTTAGAAGAAGTTACTGGTGTTGAAATAGTAATTTCCTCTACTTGGAGAAAATTGTATAGCCTAGAAACTCTCCAAGAAATGTTTGATAAATATAATATACCTGCATCTTTCATTGTTGGTGTTACACCAATTTTGGAAAATGGGTACAGAGGGCAAGAAGTTGCTTTATATTTAAAACATCATCCAGAGATCACAAATTTTACCATCATTGATGACGACAAAGACCTAGAACCATATATGGATCGATTGGTCCAAGTAGATGGTAAAAACGGACTGACATTTTCTGATGCAGAAAAAGTTATTAGTAAATTTGGAGAATAAAGTGGCAAAAAAGACAATTAAAAAATCTAAAGACAAATTATTTCATATAGTATACTATGTCGAGAATTGTACCCCAGCGATGCGGAAGTTTACATCCATAAAAGACATGGAAACTTTTTTCAAGGAATTTGAAGAACGCTATCCAAAGGTCCCGTATTCCGATAACTTCCTAGATTTTTATATTACCAGTATCTCTGGCGAAGTTAAATTTTTATAGGGTGCAAAATGAATAAAGGTGGAGAAATGTCCAGGTTAGCATTATGTTGTTTATGGATTCTTTTTGGTATCCTCACTATTAGGGCCGTAGTTAAAAATCTTTCAGAAATCCAGAAGAATTTAGACAAGCCTAATCCCGTCATTAAAAAGTTCATTCTGGATACAAATAAATGAAAGTTGATCTTACCAAATACATTGTTAATAAGAAATTCATACAGAACTTCTATAGATCTAAAAAGAATATGTATGACCTAGGGAGTGCTGTGGGCCTACTAGCCACCAGTACGGGTTGTCCATGTGTAGTTGTAGCTTTCTACCTAGGAGAAGACATTGGGTTTACAGAGGAACTTCTAGGAATTATTAGTAGATTGACCAAATTTTATGGTTACACGGAATTTATTGGTGCGTCAGAATCTTATCATGAAGCGCTTAAGCTCTATCCCGTTTCTGTGGAATAGTGCTAATACGGGATAGCTATGGCAAAAATAGATACACTAAAGACCGCAAAGAGAGTCCTCCAGGCAATTGAAATGGCTACGGATGGATATGGTAATATTAAGGATAAGCGCAAGGCTTATCGAAAAGAGCGACAAAAAGGTCGCAAGATCATCAAAGAAGAAGTTAAGAACTACGAAAAAAAATAATTAGTGGCGAGTAGCGAGTCTCTGTTTTCTACTTGGCTTCACTGGCGTATGTACACTCGTCCAGATCTTTTTGTTTCCCTTTTGTAGTACAGACTTTAACTACCTAGTTGTCCGACGTACTCTACCAGCGAATTTCTTCCTGGCACCACTAAACCTTCAATAATATTGCGGGTGGGACGCAATCCCCACTCTGGATTTTTACCTATGCAGTATCTACCCTGCACTCGATGCGTTCAGGTTCGCTCTCCTAACGCACAATAAGGCTCCAGCCCTAACGATCTTGGACACGTCTTCCGGTGGCGCATTTCTGTCTTAAATTGGGTAGTACTACGGTCCCAATACCATCTCTAGCTTTCCGTGTTGCCGCAAATTTTATAAATCTAATTCGTAATCTTTAAGGAACTCATGAAGAGTGTCCCTAGTTTTTTGGAATGCTTCCAAGCTTTTTTCGTCATGTTTATCATTGTTGTATTTTATAATACCCCTAAGATGCTGGTCTAAGTCCCAAAGAACGAGCTTGTAAATTCCACCTTTTTGAGCTTCCTCAAATTCTTCTTTTTCTTCTGGTAATTTAAATTCTAGAATTCCTTTAGGCATATGTTCTCCTAGCAGTTAAATTTAGTTTCGCCAATCCCAACCATTCCATGGTGGATTTTCGATAGCGCTTCTTGGTGTTTTTTATCACCGTGAGAAGGATCGATCTCATGTACAAACACCATGGCTAAATGTTTTTCTATAACTTCTAGCGTTTCTTTGCTAGCGCCCTCACGATGGTCAATTGTTTTGTTTAATTCGAACCAACCCTGGAGCCAGTAACAAAAATCCCGAGATCTCATAAACGTTTATTCCCATGCTCTTTTTCAAGTTTACGTTTTGCTTCGAGACCATCGCAATATTTATTTATTTCTTTTGCTTCGTAGCCTCTGAAGCCAACACCTTCAACACCATCACGACATCCCTGATTGTAATCGGAGACACTTGCACAACCAGTCAACATCAATGCGATCAATAAAATAGCTTTCATTTTCCTGTACTTCCCCAACCATTTGTTCCGCGATCAGTTTCATTTAACTCATTTGTTTCTTCGACATCCTCTGCGGAAGTCCAGTATACCAATCCTTGGGCAATTTTATCGCCCTTTTTTATTTGGTATCCACATTGCCCTGTTTCTTTAGATTCAGACGTATTATTGAGGTTATGAATAACTACCTTGATCTCTCCACGATAACTATAATCCACCACTCCTGCCCCAGTACGAAGCCCCTTGGTAGCCATGCTAGACCTGTCTTCTATTTTGAAGACAGTTAGTAGTTCATCGAATGGAGGGACATCTAGTTCGATTGCGATGCCTGTAGGAACAATTGCGGTAGTTCCAACTGAAATAAATACGTCTTCTACCGCAAACAAATCGTACCCGTTACTCCTCGACTCCGCTCTTATCGGCAATTTTGCATCTGGATGTATTTTTTTAACTTTCATTTTTTAACGTCACATTTCTCACAAAAGGTGTAGTTTTCTGTAAAACCTTGATACTTAGCCCATTTATGGTCGCAACTCTTAGGTTCCATTCTACCCCAATCAACACCTACATAAGGAAACGTATTATTTGTAGCCCTATCGGCTTCTTGCTTAAGCCATTCACTCATACCGACCATTCTAGGGTACTCTTCTTCTGAATCATCTTCAATATCGTCATTAAGACTTCCAAAAAGGTATCTTACAGCATCAAGATAGTGTTCATCGTAATCATCATCAAACATATACTTAATATATCATATCGATTTCAATTTATCGATCTGCTCCTGAATTCTATTTGCCTGCTCTGTAAACAATTTGTCCAATTGTTCATATTTACCAACATTTCTCAAACTCAACTCAATTAATCTATCTAAGTATTGAATTTCATTAATATTTTTATTTTCTTCTACGTTTTTAGTCCTACTCTTTTTAACTCTTAAGGACTTTTTAACGACTTTTTTGGTCTTCTTAGCCATACTATATTTATACCTTATTTTAACTTTAAAGTCAAGACATTATCCCTGATATAAGTATGTAAGGCTAAACCGTCAATCTTATCTTATAGCGGTTTAATCTTAACTGGGGTCTATAATGGCATTAGAAACAAAACTTAAAATTGGTGCGGATACGTCAGAGCTTGAAAAGGCGTTTTCCTCATTAATCAAGAAAATTCAAGGAGATGCAGATAAGCTCAAGCTAGGTATGGCCGCTTCTAAGGGTGGTGCTGAGAAGAGTTCCTCAGATGTCTTCAAAGAGAACCTAGAGAATACCAGGGCTAAAGAGAAGTCTACCAGGCTTGATCAGCAGGCCGTACAGATCGCCAATAGAGCATTGGACGAGAAGAAACGTAAGCTAGATGAGATCTCAAGGAAAGAGGCTGAATCGGTTAAAAACGAAAAAGAGAAGGCTTATTGGGCCAAAGAACGTAATAAGGCAGAAGAAGACTATAACTCTATCTTAAAGACCAGAGATAGAATTCAAGGATCTTTAAACCCTAAGGGAGGCAAAGGATCGCCTACTGGAATAGTATCCAGTAACACTGCTATCTCTAAAGGTGGAATCACTAGCCTTAGCGGCCTTGCAGGAATGCTCGGTATACCCGGAATGGTTCTTGCTGGAATAGGAACGGCAGTTGCAGGAATTAAGGGCATAGAGGCCACCAGAAGAGTGTTTGCAGAGTCTCAATTTAGAAGCAGAGAAATCGAAGCTCAAACCTTCCAAACCCAAGGTCAGGGAGGTCAAAGACTTAATTCCATCATCAATGGCGGTACGGCAGAAGACTTTACCTTTAATAGCGATCGATTACAAGCTGCCCAGGCTGCCCAGGCAAAAATTTCCGGTAGGTACCAAGGAAACAATAGTACTATTCAGGGTCTAGCCATGAGCGCTCTTTTGGGCACCCAAGGATCTGGGGCTTTGCAGCATGGGAATTTAATGCAAGCCTTTAGAGCAACCGCAGGTCGATATGGATTTGCCGATCAACAAAGAGAGTTCGAAGCAAGGAAAAATCAAGAGCAAGCGGAGGCTCAAGAAGAACAGTTTAATGCTATCAAGAATGGTCCAGAAAGAGGGATTAGAACCGCAATCGCAAATAGATACCTACAAAACTATCAAGGTGATTTAGGAACTCAAAGGCAGTTGGGATTAAGTGATGAGCAACTTCGAGGAAATGCTTATGGAACTTCTTCTGGATTTTACGGGAAAGCAAATGATGCTGGATTCATGAATGAACAAGCAAGAGGCGCAGCATCGAATATTATTGGTGCAGGAGGATCTACAAGATCGGCAGCAGGCAATGCAGTTGATGTACTCAAAGCAGGAAGAAATCTAGACATTACGAATGCGGGTTCAATTTTTGGAAAACTTTCTGGATCAATAGGGTCCGATACTGGATCAAAAGATGCGTTTGTAAAATTATTGGCTTTAGGGACCAGTAAGGGTCTTGATGATAGTAAATATGCAGAAGAGAATAGAAAATTTATTGAGTCCGCTGCGGGTATTGTAAGTAAATCTGGTACTACGAGTTCTGAGGGGTTAGATCAAGTACTTAATACGGTAGGTAAATTTTTTGGAGGAGATAAGACCACAAGGGGAATCGAAGCTGGACAAAACGCATACGAACTTTATCAACAGAAGTCCATGCAACAAACCGGTCCTACTGGCGCGATGCGTGCGGCTGGAATAATGAAAGATCCTATTCTCAATAAACTTAATACTTTTTCTAAAGCAGCATTATTTAATACCCCAGAAAATCAATTAACTTCTGATAATCCTCAGATACAATATTGGGCAAAACAGGCGGGAGTAAGCGCCCAAGAGCTTATTGATAGTGCAAACAAAGTAACCGGAAGTTCTCAAAACGCTTTTGGAACAAGTGATGAGGCCATCAAAAAAGTTGCAAAAATAAAAAAGGATTTTGGTATTAACTCTTTTTCTGACGTAAAAAACCTTGATCCCTACAGAAAACAATTAGCAATTCAGGCATATGGAGAGGCCCAAAGCCTTACAAATCTTGAGAATCCAGACTTAGCAAAAGATCAACGATCCTCATTGGTATATGTAGACTCTCAAGCATCGGGGGACTCAAAGGCATCAATGAAAGCGCTCGAAGATGCCAAAAGAGCACAAGTAGATGCAAATAACCCCACAAGGGCCGGAGATGCGACTAATTCAGCAAATGCTCAAGGGGATAAACTTTTCAATAACTTATTTTCTAGTTTACAAACTCAAATTGCACCAACCAAACAGGCCATTGATGGATTAGCAAATAATATTAAGGATTTAGTTACCATAATGAATACCTCTTCTAATGCGGTGGAAAGAGCAAAAGCCGTAACAGGATTAAACAATATGGGATTTGGAATGTCTACTCAAGCACCAAGTCAGCAAAGCGCAGGTCCCCCTAGTCCCTCTGGAGGTAAATAATTATGGCGGCCAATCACAAAGCTTACACTTATGATATTCTACCTAACGGGTCTCCAGGTGGAGCTAATGGTGATAATTTTAATAGTGATATTTTTGTCCATCAAACAAGTCCGGCATGGGTACTGACCTTTTTAAGGTGGGAAGAAAGAGATACTTTAAGAACAACTCCCACTAATGGTAATAATTATTCAACAATTGTAGGGCCGCTGGTTGTAGAGAATGATTGTATTCAATTAAATGTTTCTGATTCTAAAGATGTTCTTACGCCTTCTATGTCGGCGACATTAATGATTACGGACGTAAATTACGAAACAGCTTTGGCACCCGGAGACTTTGTTTTTGTTAATATCCTTAATTGGGAATCAGAAGCAAGGAAAGTGGCCGATAAAGCTAGGGCGCAAAGCCCAATAAACGGTCAAAATGATGGTTTTAAAGGATTTTTTAAGATTCAAAGCGTCAGGAAATTTTTAACAATCGATCCTCAATCTGGAACCAAACATTATTCTGTTCAAATTACAGGGTTTGCGTTTACCGAATTCAATAATTGTATCTACTACAACCAATATTTGGTGGACAAGAATAACGAAAATTTCTTTCTTTTTGCAAGCCAAATAGGTCTTGATTGGGCCAATCTTCAAACAGAAAAAGGCCTGACTAAAATTCAGGATGTTATGAATTACCTTATCTGTGCTTTTATCGGAAGCGGACATGGCGATTTAGGAAGAAAAACAAATGAGCTTTCTCCTGTAACGCCCAATGTTCAATTCTTTATGCCCAAAGGAGTTGGTAGATTACTAGGACTTCCTTATTTAGAATCTGCCAAGGACGCATACAATTATATTTTTGGGATCCAGCAATACTCCGCCAATTCAAATGCCACCTTACAACAAGGCATGAACCCATCTTTTCTCGAAGAAGACGTTACGGATGATGGACGTTTTATTTTCTTGCCAGATCCAGTAGAAGGTGAGACAGTTAACAAAACTGAATATTGGAATCAACAAAAAGCATGGTCTATTTTGAATCAATTTACGAATGCTCCATTAAACGAACTCTTTACTTGTTTTAGAATTGCTCCAAATGGAAGTATCATGCCAACTGTAGTTTTTAGACAAATACCTTTTACCACTGATGATTTCCAAAACGGATCGTATAAAGTTACAAGATTTATGTCGGTTCCAAGATGGAATGTTCATCCGGCCCTATCTTTCGGTTTTAACGTGGGTAAAGACGAAGCATTGAGAATGAATTTTGTACAGTATTATGGAAAATCAGTAAATAGTTCTACAGATCCGGCTATTTCATTTGAGATTGCAATGGGAAACTATCTTTACGATTTAGATGATGTAAAAAGAAACGGTTTAAGACCTTATATTGTTACTTCTGAATTTGATAGGTTAAATAAGGTTGGATTTAAATCCCCAGGATGGGCTAAAATTTTAGGAGACGCCCTAATTGGTGGCCATCTTAAACTTAGCGGAACAATCAGTTTTGTTGGTCTCCCAGAACCTATTGCGGTAGGCGATAATTTACAGTTTGATAATGTTGTGTATCATATCGAAGGAATAAATCACACTGCACATGTTCAACCAGACGGTAAAAAAATGTTTAGGACCGATGTAACCGTAAGTTCTGGAGTAGACATTCAAAGTGGAACGCACGTAGTTTACAGCGAAATGGCATACGATAGTGCTTATGCTAAACGAAAAAATGACTACGATACAACACAAATCTTACCCGGTGTTTCAGAAGCGCAGGATACCATCTATAGGCCTGAAAACCCAGAGCCAACAAAAACTACAGTTGCAGATCCAACTTCTTTCACGGAACCAAATACCGGAACTTCAATCAGTAAAGGCAAGAGGTCTCCATGAGTACAAAATTACATAGTGGTGCGGTAATCCCTCACGGGCTATTATCTCATAATACTGAAGAAACCGCAATTGCCGCATTTAATCAGTCGTATAAAAACACAGGGGTAAAGGCAGGATTAATCAGAAGGTCATATGCACCTACAGATCCAGAAAATCAAAATAAACTTTGTATGGAGTATGATGTCCAGACAATTGAACAGATGGAAAATAAGGGTACCACCTCTGTTTTATACAAACATTGCATTTCTTCACAGTCCTTTGGTGGAATTGCGGACTATTTGGAATATACGCTAAGACCCCTTACCAAACAAGGTAATAACGGATTTCCCGCCTTTCAAGATCAAGATGGGGCCATTGTACTTATTCAGTGTTTAAATAATGCTGGGGACAAAGCTATTGTTATAGGAAATTTAATTCATCCAGATAGACCTACAAATGTTGTCAACAATGCACCACAAATGTTTGGGGAATACAATGGAGTAAAGATCCAAATTAATCAGGATGGTTCATGCTCCCTTATTTTCAAAGGAGCCACAGATAGTCAGGGTAAGCCTACTGATTCCAGTCAAGGCAATACAGAAGTAAAAATCGAAAAAGATGGGTCCTTCCAGGTAGATCATTCAATGATTACTTTTAGGTTAGACAAGACGACTGGTCAAACAACATTAAATTCTACAAAAGATATTAACCTCATCACTGGAACTAATTTGAATGTTACCGCAACACAAAATGTAGTAGTAAAATGTGTTGATGTAGATGTGACTGCTTCTGGAAAAGCCAATGTAAATGTAAGTTCTGATGCCAATATTGTCGTTGGCGGAAATGCCAATTTGACTAGTAGCGGAAAGACTGTCATTAAGGCTAGTGAAATTGACCTTAATCAACCGATCTCTGGAATAACAACGGCTAACTCACACCAAAATGTTATCGATCTGATAACAGGAGTTCCTGTTCAAGCCAGCACTACTGTTTTGAGTGATGTATGATACATTTTTTTAATGAAAAATATGATGTAAATAAGGGCTATTCTGTAGTTGATTTTATTTGCGATATCTGTAAAAATATTTTTACTCAAAGAGCTCAAAATATAAAAAAGAAAAAGTGTCCTTATTGCAATTCTTGTTATCAAAAATCTCCCGAGAGAAAAAATGTTTCTAGAAAAATAGTCCTCTCTAGGCCAAGTTTTTTTGGCGAAGACAATCCGCATTACAAGGGAGGCTTGGTAGAAAAAACATGTCTTTGTTCAAAAACATTTTCGGTTTATCCTGTTCGAAAAGATACTGCAAAATATTGTTCCACACAATGCAAGAAAAAATACTCTATTTCTAAAACTAAAATAACCGAATATAATGGCATTTTATTTAGATCTACTTGGGAGGTATCTTTAGCGAAGTATTTCGATTCAAAAGGGTATAATTGGAAATATGAACCAGAAGCCTTCAAAACTTCGGTTGGATTTTATACCCCAGATTTTTGGGTTTCTGAATTGAATTGTTATTTTGAGGTTAAGGGGTACTTTAGAGATAAAGAATCCAAGATAAAATTTGAAGAATTCTCTAGAGTATATGGGATTGTATTGGCTGACATAGAGTATTTTAAATCTTTGGGATTTGAGCGAATTAAATCTGGAACTAATAAGGGACAATTATGGCAGCCAATGGATCGGCCTTAGCAGCTTTAGTCCAAACGAATGTAAACAGTAGGATGGCTGCAATAAGAGGTCATGCCCCACTATCTCAACCCAATCCATCATATTATATTGAATTTGCGAATGCCATCGGAGAAGGGATTATTTCTGGTGGACCAGTTATCGAGTTTACCACCGCAGATACTGGAAATCAAGGGGACCCTCTTGTTCCTGGTATTGGCGCAGGTATCGGTATAATTACAGATCCATCTTTTTTTATTGAAGACCTTTATACTCGAATCAGAGGGTATATTATCGCAGATTTTGGTAGGACTGCTCATGAAGCATACCCACCAAGTAGCGGAAATTCTGGTCAGTATCTATTGGCACTATGTGAAGGAATCAATGACTCCTTTTTGACTTATTACCCTACTGCATGGACTTTAGTTTCTGCTCATCCTCAAATTTACATGGGGACAGGAATGATTTTAGATGGACAGTTTTCTGGTCTAATTGCGAGCGCAATTCAAGCCAATATTACTTCTGCAGCTTCAAATTTTACCGGCAGATTTTGGCCAAGACTAGCTCAGGCCATATCTGAATCCTATGTCGCTTTGATCGAACAGCACTCAACCGGTCAGGTGATGATTACTGGTACATGCGAATCAAGCGGCTCACAAACTTGTGGAATTAGTGGTAGTGGTACAGGAACAGGAACGGCAACATAGGAGATATTATTATGAAAGACAATGAACAAATTTTTGGTAGTTACACCATAAGACAAGTTTCCATGATTGAAGCGGAATATTTTGTTATTAGATTTGACGGCGACTTTTTTAATGAGGATGGCTATATGCTATTTACGATGTCTCAAGCCAAAGAAATCCATAAAAGTTTGACTAGCGATCTATCCTCAGTTATCAAGAATGGAATCAAAAAAGATAAAGAGTATGCCCTACAACTTTTGCGCGAGATGATTATCGAACCAGTCAGATATCATTAAGTTTCAAATATTAAGCCCATTTCAGACATCGATACATAGTAAAGAAGAATGTATCTATGTTTTTCTTCTAAAATTCTTGTCCTGTCCCATAAATTAAGAATATATGTTACTGCCTCAAAAATAAATGGTGCAAAACAATCTTCTTGACTATGGTTTGAAGTACATCTAAAAGTCTTGCCTTGTGAATGCTTAATTTGTTTTATTTTCGCTTCATCGATTAGTTCTTTGTCGTAAAGCCAATCGAAGAATTCTAGATTACAATCAATATCGGCCCATTCTAAAGACTCGCTATCGATAAATCTTTCGTAAACGACCTTAATTACTTGCGCCTCTTCCCTATTCATACTAATAAGGCCTACAGTTTTGGAAGAGATCGTCGACGTATTCTGCAAAATGCGCATAGATACAACCTTGGTATATAACATACGGATACATAAAGGATTTAGGGCAAGTATCGTCAAAAAAACCTTCTGGAGGATTAACCCCGTCTTGATTATAAATCTTATGATCTTTTCCAAATTGATGTCCCTCGTTACAATAACAATGCCCCATCTCGTGCCAGACAGTCATTGATCTATCAATAGAATCCATATTGTCCCAATATGTTGAATCTACAGTGATTTCTCTAAATCCAATGCCATATTCACACTGAGCTACTACATTGTCCTTATTAATTTTGTCAAAACTAATCGTTACTTCGTTTTTAAAGTCTAAATTGTACAGTTGAGACAGGACAAACCACTCATCCACAGCTGTTTGGACCTTTGGGTCGACACCTTTGAATTTTAGAAATAAATTCATGTTAGATAACAGGGTGTTAAGCGATAGAAATAGCATTACAAGAAGCAAAAATCTAGTAAAATTAAACTTAATCATACATCTTATATATCATGTGGTTAATGATATAAGGGTATTAGGCTCTAACCGACAATCTTATTCTTATGGCATTTGGTATAACCGACACTAATTCCTTAAATTTTGGATCTCCTGACTTAGGCCCCCTTACTATTTCTGGGGGAGTACAGTCGTATGCATTTCAAAAGTCGCCTTTTCCTTGGACTTCGGTATCAAGTGCCTTTTTCCCTCAATTGCAGCCAAACCCAAATCTTTGGGACAAACTTGCCTATTACCGTCTTATCGTAATTGATACTTTTAATAGCAATAAGGTCGTTGGAGGAGATGAGCCTCAAGACATCAATATTGAACCACTCGGAAATGGCACCCTAGCCTTTATTCCCATGGATTCCTCTTGGGAGTTTCGTTTGCCGATTACTCCTCAGCAATTATCGATCCGTGACCAATTTGCAATTGATACATCTGCGACCCTAAGAGGTATCCATGAGCAACATGGCGGACTTCGTTTTAAGCATATTGCGATTAAAGGAACTTTTGGGGTTTGGCCAGGAAGACCTTCGATCGCCCCACAGCCAGGAACTCCTGGTGTATTACAATCCATTTTCGGCAATACAATTCAAGCAGCGCAAAATGTAGCGACTCAATTTACATCTGTTTTAAACAACCTTACTACTGGATCCAATGCAGCCAAGCCAATAAATTACAGACCGGATAACACTAATCCGCAAGAAATGTTAAATGGAAGTGATCCCGAAGCCAATGGTTTCGGTACTGGATACTATCAAACGATCATGCTCCAGCAATTTTTAGAACAATATGTTGAAGCCAAGAGAAACCCAGCAAATGCTGGCTGGAGATTGGTTTTTGACATCGTTAAACAAAATCAATCTTTCATCGTTACCCCAACAGGATTTGATTGGGAAGAAAGCGTTAGTCATCCTTCGGAAATTGATTATACTTTACAACTTAAAGCTTGGCAGAGAATTAATCTAAACCAAGAACCAGGACTGAATGCTCTTCAGGTTACCCCACTTACCCCTGGAGTATTGCAACAGATATTGAATGTTATTACTGCTGCCCAAAATACCGCAGCGGCTTCCACTAATTTGATTGGTGCTGTTCGCTCAGATGTCGATAATGTTCTTAATATTATAAGGCAGACCGGCGTATTCGTAAAGCAATTGGCAGGTGTCGCTATCGCAGTTTCGGACTTACCAGCACAAGTCGTTGGCGATGCAAAGAGTACTATATCTACTTTTTTAGCTACTATTAACCCAAATAATTTATTTGGAAGTGCCGCAAGTGATCCGGTTACGCTTCAAAAATTGTCTCAAGTTAAGCAATTAAATCAGACAAATGAAGGCCTTTCTTCTTCTGCAGTATCAAATGGGCAGATTGGAAATTCTGCAGCAGTATCTTCTACTCTCAATCCATCAAATAGCGTGTTTACAAGTCCACTTCAATATCCAATGCTTCTTAGTCAAGTTCCACTTAATAGCTTGAGCCTAAATACCGCTCAGCAAAATGCGGTTCAGACAGAGCTTAATACTGTTAGTAATTTTACAGTACAAGATCTTAAAAACAAAAGAAATACCATGTTAACTGTTTGTACCCAGCTATCAAATTCTTTTGGTGCGGGAAATGCTTATTATAGTAAACTTTTTAACCAACCACCTCCATTGCATAGAACTCAGCCTATGACTCTTGATGAATTTGATATTCTTCAGAATTTATATGCTTTAGTAGAGGCATATGATTTGTTGACCGCAACAACTCAGTTGGATAGCGATCAAGTGCTCAGTAGTATGCAGTATGTAAATGCTCTTGCTGCCACTTCAAATATTGAATTTGCAATTCCTAATTCCAAAATCCAAGTCCCAGTCCCATTTGGATTAAATGTAGAGCAAATTGCGCAAAGATATTTACAGGATTCTCAGCGTTGGCTTGAGATCGTCACCTTGAATGAACTAAGAGAGCCGTACATTGATGAAAATGGATTTCAATATTCATTGTTGTCCAATGCAAATGGTAGAAATATTGTAATCGGTGCCGCTCAAGATTTATTTGTTGGTCAGACAATCTATTTGAATTCTAGCACTCAGTCTCCTACTGCTCGAACCATTTTAGATATCGTCCCTCTGTCACAAACAAGCTTTCTATTGACTTTGGATGGTTTGGCTAATCTCGATAATTATACGATTGCAGATGCTGCTTATATTCAAGCCTACTTACCAGGAACTGTGAATAGTCAAAACGTCATCTTTATTCCTAGTGATCTCCAAAGCCCTGCCTATGACCAGATCTCAATTCCTTCCAGTGTCGCCAACGTCGATTTAGTTGGACTCAGTAAGGTTGACTGGTTACTCGATCCATCTGGAGACCTTGCTACAACGAATACGGGCGATTTTAGACTTGCTGCCGGTATTACCAACCTAGTTCAAGCCCTAAATATCAAATTTGGGACCCAATTAGGGACTGCTTTGACCGACCCTACCTTTGGGTTAGGGGTTAAGGCAGGAAGGTCTGTAGCTGACATCACGGCTCCAGACATCTATAAGCAGATAGTTAAGATGGTAACAGCAGACAAACGGTTCTCTTCAGTCGATGGATTGCAGGTAACTTTGAATGGGCCTAGTTTAGGGATCAATCTTTTAGTTCAACTAGCTGGAATTAAAGGTGTTTTTCCAATTGCCTTTAGTTTGCCTACAACCAATTAACAATCCTACGATATAATATATGCGAGGACTCACATACCCTCAATCTTAATGTAACAAGAGGTTTTTAAATGGCAACTAGTCCAACACCCCCAAGTTCGTCTTTACCGCAGCCCCAGTCCTATGAAGCCTTACTTGGTCAGGCTACTAGTAGTTATGCGTCCGCTTTGGGTATTAACGATTTAAACGTAGGTTCGGCCAACGTAAGTTTCTTTAAAGTAGTTGCCCTCATGATCGCCCGTTCGAGCGGAGATATCTTTCAAATTTTGAGAGATTATAACCTTGACCGTGCAACAGGACCAGCCCTCAAGAACTTAGCCAACGAATACAATGTTCCTGTTACCGGCGCTTCTGCTGCCACAAGTTTCGTAACTGTTACCGATCTTTCTTTTCAGAAAATCTCTACTCTTATTTACGCAGGCGCAAATCCACCAATCGCTGGATCTACTTCAATTTTCGTAAGTGATGCCTCTTCCTTCCCTTCCTCTGGTGCAATCTACATCGGTCGAGGAAGTGTTAACGTAGAAGGCCCTATTTCTTATAGTGCAACCACCCAAATAGGATCTTTCTGGCAAATCAACCTTTCTTCTCCTACCACAAAATTCCACAACATCAGCGAGAGCGTAATTCTTTCTCAAGGTGGCGTTAGAACTGTACCGGTTAATACGATCGTGATTAGTCCAGGTATCGGAACGACTCCAGATGTTCAGTATTCAGTTACTCAAAGCGGAATCATCCTTGATGGTGAAACTACCGTAAGCAATATTCCGATCGTTTCTGTATTACCAGGATCCTCGGCAAACGTTCCTGCTGGAGCAATTTCTCAATTCACAGGAAATCCTACCGGTCTTCCAAATGCCTCTGTTACTAACCCATCTGCAATCACCACTGGACAAGATACTGAAACAGATGATCAATTAAAAATCAATATCAAGAACGCTCTTGCTTCTACTGGATTGGGTACAGTTACCGCTATTGAATCTTCTCTTGAAGGTGTTCAAGATCCAAACGGATCTGATACCATTACAAGTACTGATATCCTTAATTCTGCTACCAATACTACCGTTTATATTGATAACGGTGCAGGATTAGAAGCCACTCATACTGGCGTAGCAATCGAAACAATCGTAAATTCTGCTTTAGGCGGAGAAAAATTCTTTCAATTAGTCACTGGTGGAAAGCAGACTTCTGTAACAAAATCACTTCTTCAAACCATTGCTGCGGAGCCATTTAATTTATCTGGTGGTGAAATTCTTACAGTTGTTGTTGGTAACATTACTTATGAACATACTTTTGCTCCAAGCGATTTCGCAAATCCTGGAAGTGCCACCGCATACGAAGTGTGCGCTAGTATCAATGCCGATACTCTTTTGAATTTTGAAGCCGTAACTGCTGGTGGCGGAACTTTCGTAGTTATCAGACCAGAAGATGAAGTTACCAACCGTATTCAGGTTACTACTCCTGCTGATCCTTCTGTGATCGATGCCAACACTGTTTTAGAGTTTCCTTCTCAGTTATCAGAAACTCTTCGTTTGTACAAAAACGGAAAGCTTTTAACTGAAGATGGATCTACCGCATCAATTTTCACACAACAGCAAAGTCTTTGGTCTTCTACACTTGCTTCTGGAGAGACTTTAAGCATTAGCGTTGATGGAACGCAGCCTATTACTTATACTTTGACCGATGCCGATTTCGTTGCAGAAGGAACCTACACAACTCTTTCTTTCTCAAACAGCTTACAGTCTTGGACAAACGTTTTCAATAACGTAATTACCGGTATCACCGCTTCTATCGTGGGCTCAACCATTGAAATTACCAGTAACTTGGGTTCAATTGACCGCGCACAAATCGATATCGTAAATACTGTTTCTAATCCTACTTCTTTGATTGCAAAAGGTGTAATTAGCATCAATAACGTATCTTCTCAAGGTGCTGCATCCGATTACACTCTCGACAGAAACACTGCACAAATCCAATTGGTAACCGCTCTGGTTGCTGGAGATTCATTGTCTGCAGGAACTCCAATTACTCAAGCAAACATAGAATCTTCTGAAATTTCTTCTGGGTCATTAACTCTTTCATCAGATGCTCATGTTTGGATTGCAATTGATACCAATGCAGTACTTATCCCAACTGTTACCACCGGATCTTTGATCTCAGTAACTTTGGTTGGTAACAATACCGTTCGTTATACTGCAAACTCTGCTTCCGTATTCTCAAATGTTATTCCTGGCGATTACGTAATCATTTGGTCTCTTCAATTGCCTGCCGGAGATCGACTTGAAGGACGAGTTCATGCGAATACAGGAAACACTTTAGATATTAAAGTTACTGCAGCAGAATACGCAGCCGCTTCAGCTTCACCGAACAACTCCTACATTTCTGGTTTTGCTGTTGTAAGAACCGCAAATGTACCACAAAAATTCAGAGTACAAACTGGAACTAAGACCTTAAACGCAATCGCTATTGAATTACAATCTCAAACAGATGAGCTTCAATTCAGTGTTGTGGATAATACCAGCATCAAGATCATCTCAAATTCTGATGATTCAAATGGCCAAATCGTAGTAGTAACTTCTGATACTACCGGATCTTTGTTGAATTTCAAGAGTGGCCAAAATAGCGTAAGCCAAAGCGCATTGATTGCATATTATGAAACCCAGTCTGCACAAGCAGAACTTCCACTGTTTTTCCATTCAACGATCAGTGGGGACTCATACGCTAACCCAATCGATACTTATGTAACCAATTTCTCATCTACATTACCGGTATCTTCTTTTGATCCAAACGAACTCATTTCTTTCCTTAGTCCGTATGGTGGAATTGACGACGAACAACCTACCGAAGAAACTGTTCAGATGTCTGCAACGGTTGGGAGCGCAATTACAATTTTACCAGAATACCCAGATGTTCGAAGACTTCGAATAGCTGATCGTTTCTACATTGCAAACCCTCTTGATTTTGGTTATAACGATTCTACCGTTGTAATCGTAGACAATAATACTATCGGCGAAACATATACTCTTCCTCTCTATAGAAATGCACAAACTAACAGTACTTACGCAACAAATAATTTCAGTTTCAATGCATACGATACAGCGGCTGGCTCGACAGCTAGTTTTGTTTCAAACTTTTCTGGCTTTGACTTTTCAAACTTTAAAGCGTTATTGCAAGCAAAATATGTATTGCAGGGAGCAAACGCACAAACAGCCCTTCTTTACAGGTCTACTGCCTGGGGAAGAAGTGGGGAATACATCAATGTCGCTTATGTCTATCCGAGTTCAGCTAATCAAGCTATCAGTTCTAGTATCTCAATTTCTCCATCGAATAATGTAAGTGCCCAAATCATCCTTGCTTCTGGCAATCCAGTTCTTACCAATACCTCCTCTAATACTCAATGGAACGTAACGATTGCTGCTAATAATCCAACTGCAGGAATTGATCAGGTTACTTATACTTACAATGGAACAGGTAATGCTCCAAACCTTAATTTATCTGGCGGAGAATATGTCACAATTCTTCCTTCAACTGGATTCAATGTAGCAAATACAGGAACTTTTAGAGTTTCAACCACTTCTGGTTTCTCTCCTACTTCTACATCATTTACTGTACAGAGACCAACAGGCGTTGCAGTTGCTCAGTCTAACGTTGTTACGAGCGTTCTTAACGGAATTTATTTCTATCAAGCTTCTCCGACTACTGCTGCTCAGATTAATACTTACGTAAACGCAAATCTTTCTAATTACTTCACCACCACCATCGTAAATGATGGCGGTACTTCAGGATATGGTGTGATTGTACTTAGCACTTATGAAGATAGCGGATTCACAACTAAATCGTACTATCTCAAGGACGGTATTAATTGGATCGCAAGCTCTAATGTATCTGGAAGTCCTCAATTTACTTTTAAGAGACCTCTTACTTACGCTAGCGATACTGGATATGCGTTTAACATGGGAGACCAAGTAAGACTCGTTCCAACCACTATCGACCAAGTTCAGAGATTATGGTCTATCTTGGCAGTAACTGGTTTCACCACCGTAGGAAATGTTGAAACTTCTGATCGTGGAACTCGTCTTCAATTGGCGACTAATACAGTTGGATCTGTCGGATCAATTCAAATCGTAGGTGGAAGTGGTAACGAGTATACTGTCCCAGTTCTTACTTCTGGTGAGTTACTTGGCAATAATGCAATGATTTTCTCTGCAAATAGTATTGCAAGTCAAGCTGTAGCGAGCGATCAATGGTTCAGAGTTGCAGCTCAAAATTATCAAAATAAAAATGTAGGTTTTGGCGCTAACACAAGCGTTACCGTATTAAGCAATACTCCTATTAGCGGTCAATCTACAGTTATCCTAGAAAACCAAACAGCTGGGCAGCTTTATTTTGGCAGCCCAAGAAATTTCGTGAGAGTTTCTGGCGATACCTTCAGAATTGAAAAGCAAGGTGCTCTTGCCTGTTTAAGCTGGAATGGCGTAGGATCTTCTCCTAACTTTAGCACAAATCTTAACTTTAATGATTCTGCTGGCTGGACCCTAAACGTGGATTCTGGTGGAACTTATAGTGTTGCTACTGGAAACACAAATTTCGCAGCGCTTTCAATCGGAGATTTAATTAACGTTACTGGCGCTGCTAATGCAGGAAATAATGGATCTTTCTTCGTAGAAGGCGTAACAGGAACTTCTTTTAAAGTATCAAATCCAAATGTTGTACCTGAAACCGGCACCACAATTGCTGCGGGTGCATTTACCTCAACCTCTTCTGTTTCCGAAGGCGATACTGTAATCCTAGATTCTCCTTTCTCTCCTCTCAATCAAGGAACGTATCGTGTAATCAGAATGTTTAACAATAGTATCTGGTATGAGAACAGCAATGCAATCGAAGAAGAGATCTTCTGCGCTGCAAATACAATCTCTACTGGTTACGATACAAGTTCTGTTTTTAATGTAGTGGCTTCTTCTGGAACCCAAACCCTCGTATGGACCGGTACCGGAACTTCTCCTAATTTACAAAACGTATTACCAGGGGATATCGTTACTTTTGGATCAGGTTTTACATCTGCTAACCAAGGTAGTTTCATGGCCACCAAATCTGGACCTTCACAAGTTCAAATTGCCCAATTCACTATGCCAGCAGGAAGCACTTTCGCATCGTCTGGTGCTGCTGATTACTTCGAACTTTACAATGGTGGCAATGCAAATCAATACTATGTATGGTTCAATGTTTCTGGTGGCAGCAATACCGATCCAGCTCCAGTCGGCTTCACTGGTATCGAAGTAACTATCAATTCTTCTGATTCTTCTGCAACCGTAGCGAATGAGTTGTACAATGCCCTTAACGGACATTTGACAGCAATCAACGTTTCTGTTTCGTCTAATGTTGTTACTGCTACCTGTACTGTTGCTGCAGCAACAAACATTCCTGTGAATGTGTCTATGCCAGCCGCTTTCGGCTTCGTTGTCACTCAATCTGGTCAAAGATCATTCTTAAGCGTAATTAATCCAGCTGCAGTAAATCAATCTGGACTTTCAGCCGTTACATTCTCTGTAAATAGACCTCAAATCGAATTTTTCCAATACGATGCGACTGTTCCTGGTGACAAATTAGTTATCAATGGATCAGTTTTGGGCGCAGGAAATGCCGGAACCTATCAGATCTTCGAGGTTCTTAGTCCAACTACTGCAATTATTACCGGCGTTGTTTCTCAGCAATACAACACTAACCTTTCTACTAATTCAGTTTCTTTATCTGTCCAAGAAGGACATGCCTATACTGGATATAAACAAGTTAAATTTGTTGCTGCACAACCTGGAACAACTAACTTTAATAATATCGTGTTTAATACTTCTGCTCAATTCGATAAGATCAACTTGTCTGGCAATGTAGGACTTACTTCTTTAGGTAAGTTGAATTTCCCTACCACTTTTAGAAGTGGTATCGACAGCTATAATTACGATATCGGCTTGATCGGTGAAGCAAATAGAGTTATTTACGGAGATCCAAGAGATTCCATCACTTATCCTGGAGTGAACGCTGCCGGAACAGATATCTTTATTAGAGAGCCACTCCTGAAACGTATTCAGATCGCTCTTGCTATTAGAACCAACATCGGCGTATCTTTTGCTCAAATTACATCTCAAATTCAATCTACCGTATATGCTTTGATTCAGTCAAACCCACTTGGACAAAGTATCGACCTGTCTTCTATTGTTGAAGCCGTAAGAGCAATTCCGGGCGTTACTTCTGTAGTAATTACAAATCCTGCTTACTCAGTTGCTTCAGACGAAATTCAACTGGTAACTGGTGAAAAAGCTTTCATCGCAAATCAAATTTCTGATATTTCGGTTTCTTTGATAGGTTCATAATATGGCAGTAACGACACAAGCACAAGAATACAAAAGACTTCGCAGCTATCTCAATCCGATGTTTAAGGGCCCAAAAGTCGATGCCGTATTAAATGCGTTGGCCACCAATTCCGCCTATCTAGTAAATAACATTCAGGCAGTAAATGACAGTCTTTATGTAGCAACTGCGCAAGGCGAATACTTAGATCTAGTTTTATCTAACTACGGTATCGTCAGAGATCCTACTATTGGTCTTAGCGATGATGTTTTTAGGACCATCGGTATTCAGGTTAAAAACAGAAAGCAAGTTAGGGACTTAATCAATAAGATTCTAGACGCTATTTTTGGTGATCAGTTCGTAAAAACAACCAGTAATTCTCAGAATTTTGAGCCATACGCACTTCAAGATGGCGATACGCTCATGATTAATTTTGACGGTACTGGAACTCATACAGTTACCTTTTCTACTAGTCAATTTACTAGCATTGCAGCAGCAACCGCACAAGAAGTTGCTAACGCCATTTCAATCGGACTTAGCAATCTAGGGGTCTCTGGAAGTGCGATTCTTAATAATGATGGTAATGGAAATTACGTTCAATTAATCAGCAGCACAATTGGTGCGTCATCTTCCATTACTGTTTATGGCGGTCGAGCACAGAACGTTCTTTTGTTCCCATCAACTGTTCCGACTGCAGGCAACTTTTCTACCCAGTGGACTATTTCTCAGCAACCAGGCGGTAACTTAAGGTATACTTGGTCTGGAGGAGCAGATCCAGGACTAGGGGATGTAGAAGCAGGCCAATACGTAAATATTTATGGCGGTGGGTTTACTTCTTCTAATAACGAAGGAACCTATACTATTGTATCCGCTCAAGGTGGTGCAATTAACTCTTCATATTTTGAAATCTATAGTCCAACCGGAGTTCCTGGAATTATTGTTCAGGGTACAGATTCTGCCGTACAGTTTTTTGCGCCAATCAGAGAAAATATTTTAAGCAAATCATATTACGCAGCTGTTTATCAGACCGAAGCCAATATTTTACAGATCTTTGTTCCAGCAACTACCCAAGTCATTCAAAGAACTAGGATCGGATCTGCACATTTACACGGTATCTCTGAGGCACCGCAAACACAATTAATTTTCGAGGCTGCAAGTAATTTCAATGCTTCTGGAGCTGGAAGCTATTATCTTATTAATGATTTGGGAAACGCCTATCAGTATTATGTTTGGTTTAATTTCGGCAGCAACACTGATCCAGCAATTCCAGCATATACTCCTATCGAAGTAAACGTTAGCTCTGGCGATAGCGCAAATACTGTGGCTCAAAAAGCGTACAATGCTATTGTTGCTGCGATTCCTACTCTTACTCTTTCTATCTCAACCAACATCATTACATTAATTTCAGAAACCGTCTCGACAGTTGCGGATAATGGCCCGTCGCAAGCAACTACGCTTGGACCGTACATTTATGACACAAGTCAGGGCTTTACTATTGGTGGAGCATCAACTACTTTGACTTCTGCGGTAAACGGTGAAACTGGACAGATTATCAATGTTGCTAGTTCTGTTGGATTCCCAAATACTACTGGGTATTTAATCATTAATTATGGATGCGAAGATCAAGAGGGTCCAATTCCATACATTGCAGCCCCTTCAAGTGGAACCCTTCTTATTAGTCCGGCATATTTTATTCAACAGGCACATGCGGCAGGAGCGTCAGTTCTTTTGGTTGCCGACAAGAGCCCAATTGTACTTCCGACAGATGGAAGTGCCTACCAACCGTATTTAACCGATACAGCTAGTGGTCGCGTATATGCACAAAATTTAATTGATACTGTTGTGGCTGCCGGGGTCACAGTAGTCTATACTATTCTTTACCCGAATGACATTGGATTAGGAAAATGGGGAACGCCTTTTTCAGAAGTAGCTTACGTCTACGGACCTTAAGGAAAATTTATGCCATCAGCAAATCAAAAAAGTATAATTTTATCGGGAGCGCTGGTTAGATTGTATGTAAACAATCAAATCTATAAAGTTGCTCAAGATGTAAGGTTAGAGCTTGATACCGGCGAATATGCCATCTATGGTATCAACTCCCCTTATCCTCAAGAACTAGCCGGTGGCGGACAAGTTGCCATTAGAGGCTCAGTGCGAGGATTAAGGGTACAGCAGTCTGGCGGCGTTCAAGGACAAAACTTGAGACCCCTATTTTCTGATTTAGCTGCATCAAACTATGTCTCTTTAAGACTAGAAGATAGATCTACAGGCGAGACTATCTGGAGTGTTCCCAAAGCCAAGATCACAAAAGTTAGTGACGCGGCAATGATAAAAGCTACCTACAAAGTCAGCTTCGATTTTATGGGACAAGTTCTTTTCTGGCCTCTTGATCTTGCGTAATACTGCTTTTTAGCAATTTATTCAACATCATTCGATATGCATGAAATGTATTTAGCGCATCTAAATCAGCGCGGTGGGCGGGTCCTTGAAATTTAACGCCTATTTTATTGCATGCATTTTTTAATCCACCTTGAATTTGGAGTCCATTGGCAAATCTCCAAGAAACAAATAAGGTCTTAGCATCAATCCAACGACGACCAAAGCACCACCTTTTGTCTTCTTGGTCCATTCCCAATTGGTCTAAAAGTTCTTTGCTATCGCCTCCGCCCCACGTAATAGTGTTAGTAAAGGATTTGTGCCTTAAATGCATCTCTCTTAATACTAAATAGGCTTCTTCTAAAGTCACTCCGTTATTTACATCTTCTTGAGTAATTCCTGTAAGGTTAATAATGAATTCAGTAAGTTGTTCTTTTGGATTTACAATAATAGAAAGCTTTTCTAGAATTTCACCAGTAACGATATTTCCTACAACAGCGCCAATTTGTATAATTTTTTTTGAAGGCTGTGCCATCTCCAAGTCTAAAGAGGTGAAGATTTCAATTGGTTTATTTTCTTTGTTCATTTAAGATCGTCCTAATCACTTCTTCTACAGATATCGGTCTCATATTATTTACATCGACTCCCACATTGATCATAAGAGATCCATTAGGAGTTATCTTGGTCTTCCAGGCTCCGTGAACGTGCCCGTGCAGAAGAATATGTCCCCTATCTACAGGCCTAAAGGATGGATACCGTTGATCAAAATCTGGATTTGGGTCATAATAGGGCAGATGACTAAGGAGAACCTGTTTATTGTCAATTATCATCGTATCTTCCAACTTGATAGATAGGAATCCGGCATCAAAGTATATTTTACGGAATTTCTGAAGTTTTTCTGGGTTCTTAGCATGTAAGGGGTGACAATGATCGTGATTTCCCGCAATAAGATGGTGTTGACCGTTAAGTTTTGACAAAATCAAACTAGGAGCGGTCTTGTTAAGAGAAAAATCCCCAAGATGATAGACCGTATCTTCTGATTTAACCACAGAATTGTGACGTAAAATTATTTCTTCATTCATTTCCTCAATTGTAGAAAACGGACGATTACAATATTTTATTACGTTGTTGTGAAAAAAATGTTCATCACTGGTAAACCAAATCATATGCTATCTCCTTCCGCTAAGAATGCTACTTACATAACTATCGGATATTCCCAATTTTTTAGCAATATCCTTTTGGGGCAAACCTTTATTTTTTAGGGTTTTTATTTCAGCCTTAATACGTTTAGCGGTTTCGTATCGACTCTCCGGTAACGATAAATCTATTTTATTCCATTTCCTGTCTAAAATCGGCAATTTTAATTTAATTGCCTTTTTTTTCAAAAAATTAAGGATCTTCCTATCAGAAAAATACGTTTCTACATACCCACAACTATTTATGTGGGTTGTCCATTTATCCCTATGTTTTTCTATTTTTGATTCTACGTAAACCTGTTTTTCGAAAAATAAATAATTATTAATCCAAGAAGAATGCCCCTTTATAGTAAGAACGCAATCCTTTCTGCCTGTCTGTTTTTTTATGCATCCATCCCCATCAATAAAGCCACACAAAAAAGATAAAAATAAATCACCCGCTAACCAATCTATTTTAGGGGGAGTGGTTGTCTTATTGGCGCTAAAATCAAATTTCTTAGAAAACTCTTCTACTATGATCGGATCTTGAATTGTGACAGAACAACTTGGGTATTCCTTCGCATGCTCTTTATAGTTTTGTGTTTCTAAAAAATTAGCCAATTTCTTCAAATGTTCCGAATCTTTGATGGCTAAAGTTACCTGCAGCCTTTTATTTCTATCTATATGTCCATCAGCTGCTATGAATCCGGCCCAATAATAAGCTTCGGGGGTTTGCAGGAGAAGTTTGGAGGCATTCCCATTTCTATTTTGGGAATCTCTACGGAGACCTAACTTAACGGCCTGAATTTTTACTCCATTGTATGTCCTTTTTGGCAGCAAAGAAAGTAACGTTTCTGTAGATTCAGAAAAGTATTTTTGTTTCAAGACATTGTTTTCTTCTAAGCTCCAACGACAGCGAGATATTTTCATAATATTAAGATTGCCTCTGTTGCCAATCCGATGTAAAATATCTCATTTTCTCTACTCATTACATGATAGCTTATCTCGGATATCTTCGGCAAGTTTTTTCTGAACTCTTTTTACGTACTCTAGGTTCCTTGGTTTTCCTGGACTTTTCTTGCTTTCCATATAACTTCCCGCATTGTAAGCTGACGCCAACTGACACCAGTCTTCTGCTCCGTATCTTTCTTGTTGATATTTTAGATAAAGACTGGCGTACTTAGCATTCACTTCAGCCTTTCTTAGATCGGTTAGAGTGCCTTTGTAACCAAGCATCTCGGCGGTCTTAAGTTTTACCATGCAAATTCCCACACTAGGCGAGCCATGATCTTGTGCCACGTATGTTTGGGTAAAGTCGTTTGATTCGTATCCGCAGATTGCGTAGAGCAGCAGTCCCGATACCTTAGCAGCTTTCGCCGCAGAAAAAATGATTGAATAATAATTCATTCAATACCTCCAAAGACAATAATAGCGTACAATTAGTGGCTTTACAAGACTTTTAATCCGTAGTAATCTTATAGAGATAGATACAACTCAACATGATTGGTTAATTATATGAATTTATTGGAATTAAACGTTAAGACTTGTACTAATTGTAACGAATCAAAAGAAATACGTAGTTTTGGTAAGCACAGTAGGAATAGGGATGGATTAAATACAGAGTGTAAATCGTGTAACAGCACTAGAGTTTTGCTTTGGCAAAAACAAAATAAGGATAAAGCCAATAAAAAAGCCGCAAAATGGGTAGACAGCAATAAAGAAAAGCGAAAAGAGATATCTAAAAGGGATAACGATAAAAGAAAAACTGAAAAAATAAAGACAAGGCTGTTAAAAACATATGGAATAACATTTGAGCAATACAATCTTATGCTTACAGAACAAGAAGGTAAATGTAAGATCTGCAATAAGGAAGAAATCGGGACCGACAAAAGAAGCGGCAAAAAAACTTAATTTGGCTGTGGATCATTGTCATAAAACGGGCAAAGTAAGGGCGCTTCTTTGCGGAAGATGTAATAGAGCACTAGGACTTTTTCAGGACACTATATTGTTATTTGAGGAATCAATAAGGTATTTAAGAAAATATGAATATTAAGGCTGATTTTAGCACATATATTGATGGAAACGGACTGCTTGCCCCAGGCCCACAATCTCAACCCGCAATAGGCAGGGGAAGCGATAACGGGATCATGTTTACTGCAGAATATTACGACATACTTCAAAAAAGTGGTCAATTAACTAATCAAGATAAGATAGATTTTGCTCAAAAAATCAATCAATGCATTTATCCACAAGGCATACTAAATAGAGTTCCTATTGGGCAAACAGATTCTCAAGAGGAGGTCGATGATTTTTATGGCGCTCTTTCTGGATGTAAATTATTGGAAAACACTGGCATGCCTAGAAAATTTCTAGCGGCGATGTTCAAATATGGAACTTTTATGGACTCCACCAATCCTGGTAAATGGGGAAACTGGAATGCTTTCATGCTAAGACAACCTCAACTCTTAGCGTGTATGGTTTCTGCAGGATTCCCAAGTTTTATAAAGCCGATCGATTGGATAATGAGAATTTTAGCATTTCCGTTTTATTTGTATGTTGCTATTGTGATCGCTCTCAGTTGCATTGGAACCGATATTGGCAATACAGACGCTAGACGCCTCGCCTGGCACTTAATTCAAGCGACTGCACCAACGAGCCTAATGTGCTGGCTTGCCTCTAAAATATGGTATTCTAGGCTTTATAGTGATTATCCAGCAGGCATGAATGATGTTGCGGCTATTTATTATCAGCCCAAAAACACTAATCCATACTCAAAGTACTGGATAACTAAATAATTTTATTAAATTTAATAAAAAAGCTTACTAAATTTAATAAAAAAGCTTACTAAATTAGTAAGTATTTGATTTTACTTCTTAAATCTATCGAAATTCAATAAAGCTGCAGCGAGTTCTTCTGGGCTAGTAGGCTCCCAACAACCAGATTCGATACCATACCAGATATCCCCATTCTGTAAAAGAACGGCAACCTGGGTGTCATGTGCCCAAATCGTTCCTGCTTGTCCTGTCATAACCATTACAACTGTTCCTGGCTTAAGTTTCATCTTTGCTCTCTTTTTTTAGAATACCTTTAACGTCCGGGGTGTATTTTTGGGATTTTGTTCGGTTCTTGCAACCGGTCTCATTGCATTTTCTGAAGTACCACGTGTCATTTTGTTTATTGTAAAGAAAGATCTCTAGAAAGCCACCGCAACCACCTTCATTACATGCCCATTCTTTTCTTAATTTATCAAGGATATCATTAGGTTGCTGTTTTTTCTCTGGTTTTTGATGTTTCTTAATTGTCTTGTTTAATTGTCCATATTCATCCAGATCGATCCTAGCCAATCTTTTTCTGAGCAAGTCGTTTTCACGCTTAAGTCTTTGTATTTCAAAGCGAAATTCTTGTATTCGACTAAGTTCTTTTCGGCCAATTCGAGCTTTGCCCATGGAGTACCTCTAGGTTACTTCTATCTACTCTACCATAAGATTGATCTTATTTCAAGTTTTATGATATAATATAGTTACTGAGCAAAGGCAGCAATCTTAAAGTATGTTCTTGTATGAAATAACCAATAAAATAAACGGGATGGGATACGTAGGTATCACAAAAGGACGAGTAAAACACCGTTGGTGGTCTCATAAAAAGGATCTAAAAACAGGAAGGCATGGAAATCGATGGCTACAAAGAGCCTACGACAAGTATGGGCCTGACGCTTTTGAGTACAAAGTAAGACAAAAATGTAACTCTATAGAAGAATTGAGTAATTTAGAAAAAGAGGTCTTGAAACAAGAGAAAGATCGTCTTTATAACATAAAAGAAGGTGGATACGATGCCCCTCCCGTTAAGCATACCGAAGATGGAAAAAGAAGGATTTCGGAATTTCACAAGGTACCGGTAATAGGTATGTCAATAAAAACAGGTGAAATCAAGGAATATTCTTGTGGTAAGGATACAGCATTAGATGGATTTAATCCTAAAAATATAGGTAAGTGTTGTCATTTATCGGTTTCTAAGGCTGGTGGAAGGGTACAACAAGCTATTTCTACTGGAAAATGGGTTTGGATGCTTAAATCGGAATTTAATTTGGAAGAAATGAAAAGAAGAGCTGAAATGGCAAAATCTAGAGGCAATAACAATCAATCTAGAGCCATAATCGGAAAATCTTTGATAGATGGCTCAATTGTTAATTTTAAATCGTGCTTGGAGGCAGGAAGCGTGCTTCATGGAAGCCACCAATCCATACATAGTGTTTGTAAGGACAAAAATGTCAAATCTCATAAAATGTATGTTTGGGTTTTCGCGGACGAGGTTGAGGCAACAATCTTATTAGAGAAGCGATATCTATATGCCAAAAATCGATTTAATGGCAAGCGCGTTATTAGATTGAAATCTAAGCGTTTAAATATAAAAAAGCTTAAGGGAATCAATTAGATGGCTATATTAACTACTTCAAATTTGTTGTCGGAACAGCGATACGGAGTTTCAGATGCCCGACGAATTGAGTCTGGGGTTCGTAATGACTTTGATACGATGGTTACCGCCATCCTTACCAATACGACCCAAGGGTACATTGTTCGTGGATTCAACATATTAGTAGCTGGAGCCATCGGAGCCCCTGCAAACGGCTTACAGCTCGTTGCGGATCCTGGTTCAGTGATGAACATCAACGCTTCTGTATCAGGTACCATTTTCCAGACTCCTTCAGGGACGCCCAATCAAGTATTAAACGCTGCAACGAATACCAATGTATCTGGGTCTTTTGCTCCAAATTCCACCAATTATGTAGGTATAGATTATAATAGATTCGCCGATTCGTCAACTGATGAGACCAAATATATTTGGAGTGCCGCTGCTAACGATGAAATAACAACTATCGCCCCTGCAGCACAGACATTAACTTTTAAAGTTTATATTACGACCTCAGTATGGGCGGTCAACGTACTTCCTATTGCTATCGTAACAACCGACTCAAATGGTAACGTTGTATCCATATCCGATTGTCGTTGGATGTACAACAGTCTTGAAACAGGTGGACTCAATCCAAACCCAAGTTATGTGTACCCTTGGGCTGCCGGTAGAAATCAGGCCCCGGTTACAACCACTTCAAATTCCGTAGATCCATTTAGCGGTGGAGATAAGCAGCTTGGATCCGACAAAGAGTGGAAGAATGCCATCATGTCGATCCTTCTTGAGATTAAGGGAACGCCTCAGTGGTTCTCTGGATCTTCTGGCGGAGGAACACCTCCTTCGATTCAAAGTATTTTCCAGGATTTAGGAAACACTGTAGTTACCGGTGCCGGTGAAATCTCTAATGGTATCTTACCAAATTCTGATCCTATTCTTGTAACTTCTGGAAACATCACTGCTGGCAGTAACACGATTGCATCTGCAGCATCAGTTGCTGGACTTGCAAATGGCGACTATATTTTCGGCACAGGTATTCCACAAAACACCACCATCGTAAATATCTCTGGTTCGACCATTACGATGAGTCAAGAAGCCACCATCACGATGACTGGCGCTTCCCTTACTTTCTATTCTCCAAGCGTCATCACTACTCCTGGTCAAATTAACTGGGATAAAGACATTAATCTCCGAGTTATCGGATCTTCTCTTACTTACTCTCTGACTGCGAACCCTTCTTCTGGTGACATTACCCTTAATGACGATCAAGCGGCATACATTACACTTGTTAGAGATGTTGTAATAACTCCAAATCTTATTTTTGTTGGTGGATCCCCTACCGTCACTTCAGTGGGCGCAGTATCCTGGACTTCCGGGTTACTAGCTGGTGACTATATCAAGATCGCTTCCAATACTTCAGCTGGATATTATGAAATTCAAACCGTAAACAATTCAAATACTGTTACATTGACCAGTAACGTAGTTTCTGGGGACAACACAGGTGCTGGTGGAGCGCAAGCCAAGTACGCATTCGGTACTTATACCGCTTCTCCTACTCCTTCTACCAATCGTAATATTTACATTGCTAATAGAAACGCAGTACCAGTGTCAGGAAATCTTTTCTGGTTATTTTTACGCGAAGATAATGGTGGAAGTCCACGCGTTTACGTTCGTTTCTTAGGCCAAGAACTTGATAACGGTGAGTCTATTGAAGTTAGTGGTAATACTTCACAAGAATTACTTCAATATATTGGTGCTCCATCAAGCGCATCTTCTAAGCCTCAATATGTAAATTCTCTCAATCCAAATTCTTTTCCTGAGATTACCGCAATTACAGTAGGCGCAGGATCAACGATTTCTACGGGCGAATACTTTCTTATCAATTCTTCAGCAAACGCAAGACAGTATGCCGTTTGGTTCAATGTTAACAGTGGCGGCGGAAAGCCAGTAGTTGCCAACGTTTTATATTTAGAAGTTGATATTTCTAGTGCTGATTCTGCAAATACAGTAGCATCCGAATTAGCAATCGCTTTAAATAGCGAGGCATTTGGAGATTTTAGTGCAGTCGCAGGCGTTGGATCTGTAACAGTAACAAACACTTCTGCTGGTACCTGTAATGCAGCAAGTAATGGTAACGTTGGCGCACCTTTTGCTGTATCCGTTACACAAGCAGGAACTGGATCTGGTAACTACGTAGTTCATGATGGTGACAATTTAACTCTCGCCATTAAAGAACTCGACCAAGCATTCGGTAATTTATACGCATCTCTCGATTCTCCTACGTATGACGAAAGAGTTCTAGTTGTTGCAAGTGGTGCAACACCTCCAGGGTCAATCAATGGTCCAGTAGCAAACGGATCTACAATCACTCTTCCAAATAATTCAAGAGAAGGAAATATTCCTGCTCAATATACTGTAGGCAAAGGCACTCTCCAAGTATTCTTGAATGGTCAATTCTTAGATATTGAAAACGGAGCATACCAAGAACTTGGGGCTGCAGGAACTCCAAGTAGCACAATTGAAATTTTGTCATTGCCAGGTGGCGGATTAAAAATTGGAGATAGTTTAGAATTTAGACTTGGAGGCGGCGGAGGTGGCGGAGGAGGTGGCGGAGTAGGACCTACAGGTCCAGCCGGTCCAGCAGGCCCTCAAGGTCCAGCCGGTTTCAATGCTGCCGGTGGTCCAGTTCCAGTATCTACAAAATTTGGTAACTATACTGTTTCAACAAGCGATTGTTTCTTGGCAGCAGACTGTACAAGCGGAAATATCGTTTTCATTATGCCACCTTCTTCTGGAAACACAGGAAGAATTTGGTATTTCAAGAAAATCGATAATACTGCAAATACTTTAACTATTATTGGTTCTGGATCTGACACAGTTGACGGCGGAACTTTGGTTTACACGCTTCAAAATCAATCTGCCGCTTTCATTGCAAACGGCTCAACCGGATTCTGGGTATTCTAAGGAGTAATTATGGCTTATTCACCAGCATCATTTAGTCCTCAAGGTACCGGAAGTTCTGAAGCGGTAGTTTCTAACTACACCAATAATTCTGCGATCACTGCAATTCCACAAGGACAGGCATGTGCGGTAGATACTGCCGGTAATATCGAACCGCTAGACGTATCGAATCAGGCATCCTGGTCAGCTTTTGTTGGGTACGCCAATGTCCGAATTCCAACTTCTGCACTTGGCCCAGTTATTGCGAATGGCCGATTAAAAAACATTACTATATCCTATCCTGTCGGTACGGCTCTATATATCGACACCACAGGAAATCCTACAAATATCCCTCCTTCAGTAGGAGTCAATGGATTTGTTTCTGGGGATATGTGCATTTTTATGGGGGTTGTGGTTCAGAATGAACTCAATCCATCTGAGACAGACATCGCTCTATTTACGCAATTGATTGCAGTCTTATAGTTGATATTATTGATGATTTTTGACTAAAATGAATAAAAGCAATCTTAACAATACAGCAGGTTTTAAAAATTAAGGGAAGACACAAATGGCAAATTTTTCAAAATTATTAAGCGCGATAAACGGGTTTAGTCACACGGTAGACTTCTCTTTGCCAGCCAATGTCCTTGAAATCGGTAGTATGCAAATGGATGGCTCTACTTCGGGCCACGTTGTAATCTCTGCCTCTGCGGTTACCAGTACCTACTCGATAGTTTGGCCATCAGCTCAAGCAGCTTCTTCTGGGTATGTCCTTACCAATGACGGTACAGGTCAATTAAGTTGGTCGGCTGCTGCTGCAACCGGCGTTACTAGTGTTGCGTTAGCCTTACCGGTAAGCGTTTTCACTGTTAGCGGCTCTCCAGTAACCAGCACAGGAACTTTAACCGGTTCTTTGAATACCCAGTCTGCAAATGCTGTATGGGCAGGTCCTACTTCCGGTTCTGCTGCTACTCCGACCTTCAGAGGATTGGTTTCTACTGATATCCCTTCACTTTCTGCGATCTACTTACCACTTGCCGGTGGAACAATGTCCGGCTCTATCGCTATGGGCGGAAACCAAATCACTGGATTGCCAAATCCAATTGCAAATGGTGAAGCTCTTCGTTACGACCAATTAGGCGTTGCCACTTCTGGAGCCGCAATCGGTATCGCAACTCTCGATTCTTCAGGTAAGATCCCAGTTTCTCAATTACCTTCTGTTGTAATGGAATACCAACAAGCTTGGGATCCTTCTACAAACACTCCAACCCTTGCTGACGGTTCTGGAACAAACGGTTTCGTATATCGTGTAAGTGTTGCTCATACCGGAGCAATTTCTGGATTAACAGATCCAAGCATGACCGTGTTCTACGTTGGTGATTTGATCATTTACTCTGGAACTCTTGGACAATTCCAACGTGCTCCATCAGCTGATGGCGTAACTTCAGTTAACGGTGCGGTCGGTGCAGTAACTGTAAATGCAATCAATCAATTAACTGGTGACGTAACTACTACAGCCGCTTCTGGATCACAATCTAAAGCAGCTACAGTATCTGCGATCCAAGGAACAACCGTTTCTGGAACAACTGGTACAGGTAACGTAGTATTCAGTGCCGCTCCAACTTTCACTGGTACCGCGAACTTCGCAGCGATTATCGCAAGCTCAACTGTTGCTGCAACCGGAGCAATCTCTGGTAGCAACTTATCTTCTGCCGGTCATGCTGCCCTTGATCTTCAAATTGCAAATAACTTGAGCGATGTTGCAAGTGCTACAACTGCATTTAAGAATATTTCTCCTCTTACTACTGCTGGTGATATCATTTATGAAAATGCTACTCCTGCTCCAGCTAGATTAGGAATCGGTTCTTCTGGTCAGGTATTGACAGTTGTTGCCGGTTTACCAGCATGGTCAAGTCCTGCAACTTCAGGTACAGTTACTTCAGTAGCTTTTGCTGATGGATCTGCAACTCCGATCTTCTCGGTTAGCGGATCTCCAGTGACTTCTTCTGGAACATTGACCAATACTTTGATCAATCAAAACGCAAACCTGATCTTCGCAGGTCCTTCTACTGGTTCTGCAGCACAACCTACTTTCAGATCAATTGTTTCTGCTGATTTGTCTGCAGGAATTATCGGATCTACTCAGTTAGCTGCTGCTTCCGTAACAGCTGCTAAATTGGGAGCTGTTACCGATGGCGTAACTCTCGATCAATCAGGTTCTGGTTCTACCATCGAAATTAAAGCAGGCGGAGTTGGCGCAACTCAATTAGGTACTGGCGCATTCGACCAAGTTACCATCACTGGTGGTGGCGGATCTGCTGCTGCAGTAGCACAGGCCCCTGCATTAAAACGCACCTTAATTGCCGGTCAGACTTTCACTGCAAATACTTCATATGCAGTTCGTTGGGGTATCACTGCAAATGGTGAAACTGCTGGACGAGTTTATGCTGCCGATACTACTACAAGCTCTTTCGATTTATTCTACGTAATCGGTATGGCTTCTTCTGCAGCAGGAGTAGTTGCCGGTGGAAACATTTCTGTAACCACTATGGGAGCTTTCGCTCTAAGTTCTGCAGATACAGCTTTTGCTTCAGGAACAGATGGCGCACCAGTATTTTTGGGTGCGAGCGGAGCAGTTACTACAACTGCACCAAGTTCTGCAGGCACAGCGATTACCAGAATTGGTATGTTGATGATCAGAAGCGCGACCGTTACCGCAAATATTATCGACGTTCATCCAGTTCCAGTAGCAGTGAACTAGTCTAATGATATAATAAATAAGGAATCTCCGGGTAGTTTATTATGAAAATATGTGCTAAATGTAAACAAACAAAAGACTTAGCTTTATTTTATAAAAATAATGCTTATAAAACAGGAGTTCAGTCTTTTTGTAAGGAATGCACTATTCTAGATAGCACTAATTGGAGAAAAAATAATCCTGACAAAGTAAAGTTAATAGCATCAAAATGGGTAAAGCAAAATTTAAGCAAACATAGTGCTAAAAGTGCTAAGCGGCATGCCGCCAAACTTAAACGAACCCCTCCATGGTTAACTTCCGAGCATTATAAGGAAATTGAATCTTTTTATTTTAAATCCTTTGTTAAAACGAATGAAACAAGAAGTCCCTATGAAGTAGACCATATAATCCCTCTTCAAGGAGAAAATGTATCGGGATTACATGTACCTTGGAATTTACAAATTCTAACTAAAAAAGATAATAGCTCTAAGGGAAATAGGTAACTGTGAGTAATTTTTTAAAAACGGCATCAGGATTACCAAGAGGCGCGGGAGTGCAGGGAACAGACATTGGATCTGGCTCTGCTACTGCTACGCAATTCTTGGCCGCGAATGGAACTACTGGATCGGCCTTTAGAATTCTTGCTGCCGGTGATTTACCGACTATTACCTTGACGGGAAACGTTACTGGATCCGCATCTGCTGGTAGTATATCTACTACAATTGCGAATAGTGCGGTTACTTTGGCAATGTTGGCAAATTTAGCTGCCAATAGTGTTATTGGTAACGTAACTGGTAGTTCGGCTACTCCTACGGCTGTTTCGACATTAACTACTGCAACGGCATCATCTGTCATGGTTCGTGACGCGAATGCTAACGTGCAAGTAAATAATATTATTGAAGGCGTAACTACAACTGCCACTGCAGCCGGTACTACCACATTAACCGCAGCAAGTACCCATACGCAACAATTCACCGGAACAACTACCCAAACAGTAGTTCTCCCAAATGCTACAACCTTGATTGCCGGACAAGCATTCTTAATTACCAATAGGTCTACCGGTGTAGTTACCGTAAATGCTAACGGCGGTGGCTTGATTCAAACAATGGCTGCTGGCTCTCAAACAATTGTTACTGTAATTACAGTAGGAACTTCCGCTGGTACTTGGGATTCAGCATACAGTTTGACTTCAGGTGGCAGTACAAGCTTGACAGCTTTAGGAATTTTTGCTGGTAAAGCTACACTTTCTGTTAGTACGACAAGTAAAGCAGTTACTTTTAGTACGGCATATGCAAATACCAACTATGCGGTTACGGCAACCATGCTTAATACTACGGATACAAATCCACAATACATTCCGGTAACCATTACGGTACAGGCTACTACCGGATTTACAGCGTCATGGAACGCTCCCACGCCAACGGCCAACTACGTTTTAAGCTGGATGGCAATTGCAAACAATTAATGTGATATATAGAGTATAATATGGGAAAAAATTTAGACGTAAGACAGAGTGAATTTAG
>Ga0302188_10000319_pt1 | contig 41444 bp, 40 predicted proteins | sample II_Bog_E2_1_FD_198783 | JGI IMG/M metagenome (GOLD analysis project Ga0302188, IMG submission 198783) | Peat permafrost microbial communities from Stordalen Mire near Abisko, Sweden - II_Bog_E2_1 | ecosystem: Environmental > Terrestrial > Soil > Wetlands > Peat | place: Sweden: Abisko... | reverse complement strand
ATGACTGAATAAACCTTCATGACTATTTGCTTATATCTTTTAGCTGCAATGTATATTCCTCCACAAGAGTGGGGATAATTGTATTTTGAAAAATATGCTCTAACTAATCCTAAAAAAAATGTGTTAATGAGAAACTATTATTATCAAACAGCTAAAAAGTTATGATTTCAAAAATGATAGCTCTTCCTTGCTTTCTACGGCCCAAATCCAGATTTAATTTCGTATCTCCCCGGTCCTGGATTACTATCAGTCTTCCAGTGCGAAAAGGTAAACCTGGCCTCTTTATCGAATGGTCTATTGCCTTTTCCCTGATAATTTGATAGAAGGTATTTAGTTTTATCTCCTGTGTAATCTTCAGGCTCATAATTTGATGGCCCAGGAGATTTATCCTCGACTGGATCGAAACGCTTCGTATAGGGATCAATCGTTGCTAGTTTGACGTCTCGGTATTTGCTCACGAAGTATCGGCCTGAAACCTTGTCTTGATCGATGGATTCGTAAGCTGCTGGACCTGGAGTCTGTTTACCTGTTATTTTATTAGAGAATAAGTCACCTGCTCGATGATCCAATGAAAATGTTTCATGCATTCGAGTGTGGATCTGATTGTCATACTATCTTATAAATGAGGTACTTGTCCAGGGCCGGGATTTTTATACAGTTGAGGCATCAAATATGAATGATTTGGAGAGGCTTTATCTCTTGAACAAGCAAATGTTCTGCCATTTTTACCCTATTCAAAAATCGATTTATGTTTGTATCTTGTTGAGGGAGGACTAACGGTCTGTGTTTTTGTGAAATCTGACTTTTATCCATAGCCTATATGCGCCCTGCGGTTGGATAGATGCGACTATATTCCATAGAAAGCTTGTGGACACCTAGATAACTTATAATTTACTCGGGCAACTGCTAGGTAAATCGTTTGGTTTTGGGAAATTGAAAGGCGTATTGTGTTTATGATAGGCTTGTTTTTTGATGAGCTGCGTTTTACATGGTTTGGGTCATTATTTCCCTATTTATCTGGTATTAAAATTATTATACATCGAGTATTTGTATAAAACCTTATTCAAAACTAGGCCAATGCTTCTTCCAATTCTAAAATTATAGGCTGTCCTTCTCCATACTAATTCCTTACAAATCCAACTATCACCCTCAATATCTACTGTAGAAAGCTATTATAATATGAAATAATGCTAACGCTTTCTGAGGGATGGCTATATGTCAGCCATATGTTGTAATTAGAATTAAAGTAATTTCATAAATGAGCCAAAGGAGTAGATAATACGACCATTTGCTGAAATACGTCATTGTGGGAGATTCATCAGTAGGAAAGAGCTGCCTGCTGCTTCGATTCGCCGACGACCAGTTCAATGAGAACTACATGACCACCATTGGAGTTGATTTCAGATTCAAAACTGTCACCTCCAACAGCAAAAATATCAAACTTCAAATATGGGATACTGCTGGGCAGGAGAGATTCAGAACCATCACCAATACCTACTATAAAAGTAGCCCTTCCCTTACTCAGGTGCCCACGCTGTTTTTCTCGTTTATGACATCACCAATCAGTAGAGCTTTGATAGCATTCTCAACTTCTGGCTCAATGAAGTGGAGAGTTATGCTGATCCTGAAGCAGTGCTTGTGCTAATTGGTAAAAATAATAGGAGTTAGGTAATAAATCAGACCTGCGATCTTAGCAAGCAGTGTCGACTGAAAAGGCGCAGCAATTGGCAACAGAAAAGAAGATGATGTTCTTCGAAGCGTCTGCCAAGACTGCTGATCACGTCAACTAATGCTTCATGAATCTAACTGCGAGCATTACCAAATAGCTTGATAAAAACCAGAGCAAAAAGAAACCAGAGGGCGGGCAAAACAGCATCGATTTGGGAAAGCAGAACGCAATGCAAGGACAAAGGGGAAAAGGCCTCTGCTGTTGATTAACTATCAACCTTATTGCTAAAAATATACATTTGGGTGTTTTACTCAGTTTACGATTCATTAGATAAGATTTGTATTGGTTTATTCATCATTAGGCATCGCTCCATAAGCCATTGGCAGTATCCCAGATGAACAGCTGATTAAAAGAGAGCTTACACTTCCAATTGCGATCGCGGCAGGCAACAGATGCCTCAAGTGTCTTCGGGGCAGAGAAAGAGACTTCTCGTACAAAATTCTAGGAACAACTAATTCAGAGGGATGGATACTTCCTGATGGAGTCATGGACCAGTAGAGCGAATGATGGAACAGACCAAATGCTGTTACTCCCAAAAGGGCATATGGAGTGTATCCCCACCAGCTTCCGGTGTCTTTTTTAGCTTCCTGGGCTAGATTGTATCTTATTTACTCCTAATGAATTGATTGACAGCTTATTGCGAGGGTCTTTCGATTGCCATTAATTATTAAATATTATCAACTCACAAATGGTATAATTTTAAGCAAACCATGATACTGCCCAACTTATTTAGGCAAGGTAAACAATTGATTGCATATTTTATTAGGTTTAAATATCAAGGAGGTGGTTATATAAATTAGATGAAACCACAGACGTATACACAGGCTTATTAAGATGAAAGCATTAAATTCATACGGAAAATAGCAGGGTGCTTTTAGAAACAAGGGTAGTATCAACACGACAGCGATTCCTTGGGTCTTTCTGAGTCAGAAGATAGCCTTTCGCTTGGATATATAGTAAATGATAATAACGAACGAAGAAAACCCAAATGGGGTAAGGATTATGTATCTCCCTATCACAAAGACCATCTTTCCATCAATCGAATTGCCAAAAGCACAAAAAGGCCAATCAATTCTAACCAATTGCTTGAAGTAATCGCTATCAGTCCACCACATAAGAAGAAAGTTTCTAAAAAAGTCAGCAGCGAAGCTCGATATCGTTAAAGTCCATCCAAGATTGAGAAATAAACTGCCAAAGCTGCCGAAAGAATAAAAACAGAAGCGCGAATGATTTATGAAATTTAGCAGAAGCAAATCAAGAACGGAATGACAAAGCGAAAGAATTAGTAAAAATGGGCTGACTTTTTATTGAGAGAACGGAGGTTTTAAGAGGAAAGGAAGAGTAAGACCATGAAGAATATACAGGAATAGTTATGTAAATCACCAATCAGAAAGGCAACACCCCCTCGCCCAGGACCTGGCCTCACTGTCGAAGATTATATTCGCAAAATGAAGAGAGATAAGGCTAAACTATAGGAAAAGGTGCTATCTTTTGCCCCCAATAGCCTGCGTTGGAAAAGTCACAAATCCATCGACTAGACTTCATAGGCAAAGCGTATCCGGTTAGCAGAGCCAAGATAAGCTCGGTTTTTGATTAATATGTGATGATAGTGATAGTAATTGAGATATATAACACAGTCATAACGTCACTTTTTTGTCTCCCTTATCCGCATTCTTCAATATAAATTCGTGATTGATCAGTTCTTTGATGTTTACCCGATTATTGGGATTCTTTTGAAGGCATTTATCTAAAAAGTCCCTGGCTTACTTGGATACGTAAACATAGGATGGAATTGAGATCTCCTCCTTTACGATTTTTATCAGTTCCTCTTACTTATTTATTTTGAAAGGGTTTTATCCCACTAACATCTCATACATCATTATTCCTAATGACCAAATATCAATTTTTTAGTCGTATTCATTTCCCTTAAGAATTTAAGGGCAGACATATAGAGGAGTACCACAGAAAGTACTCCTCATTTTGTTGTCCAGATGGACTGACCATCCAAAATCGCATAATTTCGCAATCCCCTACGTTATAAATGCAAATACCTCATGCATGACTATATTTTCAGGCTTTATATCCCTGTGAATAATCCTCGAAGCGTGTAATTCATCAACTGCTGCGCAAATTTGCTTCATCAGCGCAGCAACCTTGGCTTAAGGTAAAGGTTAATTCTTCCTGAGTAGTTGAAAGAGCTGTCCTCCGGTTACAACTTCAAGGATAATATAGATATTCTTCTCATCATCAAAGCAGCCGTACATCTTGATGACATGGGGATGATTTAAGAACATCTGTATCTTGACCTATCTAATGAATTGATCCATGATGTTCTCTTGAATTATAATTGCCTTTTCGATCATCTTTAGAGCGCAAAGATAGCGACTCTTTTTATCCCTAACTAAAGTGATGCTTACCTCGCTAAAAATACACTGCCATACTTCCCCTTTCCTAAACACTTTATCATCTAAAAATCATCCAACTCCTTTCCAGTCTTTTTGACTCGGCTGGGCTGTTTGAACCAATCTCTTCCCTTTTAATTTCGATCTTACTTGCTCGTTTCTGGAAAATTTACTGTCTGCTTTTTATAGAAATGTCTGACAGGAATCTATGTTTATTTCTGCTCAACGTTTGATTTACTGTGGGCAAAAAAACTTGTTTTCACATCTTGTGTTGATTAGTAAGACGATTACAATTGAGCTGGCTCACTGTATCTTGGCTGTCTCCGCGGAGTTATTGGCGATCCTGGAGATTTATCCAAGCCATAGTCTTTGTTTGAATGGTTTGTATCACTTGCTCTCGTGCTGCCATGCATCAAATTTTTCATTACATCATTATGATTCTTTGGGGGTTGAAAGGCAATGGGGTTTGCTTGAAACCCTGATGCTTATGTATTCAATTTATGATAACCCGTGTGAATACTATTTCCTTTCTGTAACTACAAACTTGGTTTGGTTATAAAATTTTTTGATGTTTGAACGGGAGAAATGCTATGCGCGGTACTGGTAATCTTGGAGTTGATATTAGACGGTTGGAAAGAGGAAATTTTATCTTTTTGATTGTAGAGTGTTGTTGGTGCCCGCTGATTAGTTATACCCTTCGGACTCGAATAAAAAGGGTTCATACTAATATAATTAACTATTTATGATAGGTTTCAATACGCCAATTGAAATATTGATGTCTGCTCTTAAATTTATATTCGCCAGCAGATCCTAATTTTATTATTATGGGGGAAGTTGCATATTAATTAATCAATGAATAAAGACAATACGACTGAACAGATGAAAAAACTCATCCCCAAACCGTATAAGAAAAGACGCTACTATATACTGTCCGAGTTTCAAAGGCACAACTCCCCCAACGATATATGGGTATGCTTCTTCGACGATATCTACGATTTGACTAATTTGATCCAAACCAATCGCCATCTTCCGGAAGTCGAACCGATTATCCAGGCAGCGGGTACTGACATCACAAGTTGGTTTGATCTAAAAACAAGAGAGCCTCGGACATATGTTAACGCTGAGGGATACGAACAGTTTTACATTCCCCATGGGAAGTATCTCCATCTTGACATTAAAAATGACCCTCTGGCCATCCCATGGTGGAAGAACCAGTAGTATTTCATCGGAAAGCTTACTAAAAAATCGCAACTCGTTAGGATCATCAATACACTAAGCGATACAGAGGATACTTTGTAGGTTCCAAGGGAAGAAACCATTTGGTAGATCTTAAATCGCTATGAAGAGATCAACGTTCATGCCAAGAGTTACACCTGGAAAAGAAAAGGGAAAACGTTGAATATGGACGCCACCTTAACTGATAATGGCATTGTTGATCAGAGCTAACAGTATGAGGAACTGGAAGTGCCGCCCGAGCAACAGTATATTCCTGCAATTCACATCCACTTCAATGACGATCTCACCAGCAAATGATGGCTTCTTATATTCGAAATTGATATTAGATTATGATATAGGCCCAAATATTGAGTATGATTAATACTTCTGCCAATATTGTATTGAGCCTTCAACTCTAATGTTTTGAGATTATATTTTAAATGCAAAATTACCCTTAGCACTCGCATCTAAATATATTGAGGACAGAATCCTGATGATAGATGACAAAAGATATTATAATCTTAGATTCAGTAAAGATAAATATTAATTGTATCTTAGTAGAATCAGATGCTCGAGGAGGAGATTCCTACAGCCGCCATTATCAGCTCGTTTATCATTATTTTCTTAACAATCTTTATTTATCGACAGATCATCAAGCCCTATAAGTAGTTTCAGCTTTACAAGCGCATCCTCACTTCATCCTATACCACACTTGTTTGTCCTTACAATATTTTGGGAACAGGCACATTTAGTAGAAATAAACAGGACCTACAAAAATACAATGACAGTCATTATACCATTAAGACAACTTACACACACTATCAAGTTGTTTTGTCAAGCCTCAAGGGTTGCACCTTTATTGATTTAATCGACCCATCGCTTATTCGAGAGTTTTATGACAAAATTTTAGAAGGGTGTTACAAAAAATATGAAAATATTCCTCAAATAACAGGTGTACGCTGTGTGGTTGGAAATGGTCTTTTATTGAGTGAAGGAGCAGAATGGAAAAAGAAAAAGAAGATAATGAGCAATGTCTTTAATTTTGACTTCTTAAAGTCAAAAATAAAAGCCATTTCGGCAATAGCCAAATAGAAGATTAAATAAGTCTAGGAAACTGAAAAAAATAAGGACAAGTCGTCAGTCAGGGTTGATGTCAGTAATCTTTTCCAAAGGATATTCGGAAACGTGGTCATTAAATGTTTCTTTGGAGATATAAAACTGTAGAAACTGTAAAATCAATAATTTTTTAAGTATATTAACAATTTCAACTAAAAGATGGGTCTAAGATCTAGTTCCATTTTCGCTTTCTTATTTCCAACATTGGTTTATAAATATAATATACGACCAATTGACAGATAGGTAAGTCGTTTGATATCAACCTTTAAGCAATATGCCGCCAACGTCATTAAAGAACAAGTTAAGAAGATTAAATAAAACAATTCCGAAGGATCAAACAAATTTGTTGGAGTTATTTAGAAGTTAGTGAGGGAAAATCAACTTAAAGAATAGCATTAGGTCAATATAGACACAGAAAATAAGGACTATTATACAATCAATGAGCTTATTGATTAATTTACAACTTTCTTTGCGGCTGGAACTGATACTACATCAAGTATGTCCACAACCTTGATATATCTCCTGGCCAAATATCCTGAGGTGCAAGACAAGGTCAGAAAGTAAATAGATGATGTTATTGGTAATAACATCTAAGATCTAACTTTTTAACAATTGAAAGAACTCACTTATCTTTAGAATGTCCAAAAGGAAACCTTGAGAATGTACAGTCCCACATCTGGAATTCTTCCTCGATAAGTGATCAAAGATCATTTTATAGGAAATATCCCACTAAAAAAAGGAATGCTAGTTTCCCTTAAAATAAAGTCCAACCATTACAAAGAGTAGTTTTATAATAATGCTACGAGTTTCGACCCTGATCGATGGAACAATTTAGACTCCTTGAAAATGGATGCTTTCAGTTATTTTCCTTTTAGTTCCGGACAAAGAAATTGCATTGGGCAGCACCTAGCTCTGATATAGAGTAAAGTTGCCATAGTGACAATTCTGAAAAGGTACAAAACAATAACTCCTGATAATCTTAATTTCAAAACGAAATTACGTGAAATGTATGTCCTTGAAGACATGCTGACAACCTTCTAAAAAAATTGATGATCATTTAATACCCAATAAATATATATTAATTAATACTAAAGTGGTTCTTCATCGTTATTAGTGCATATCATTCATTTACCATTACTTTTGTTTGTAGATCTTTTTGAGACCTTGAAAGAGACCATCGTTGAATTTATCGAGGGGTTTACGCTCTTGCCTCCTCTCTTCCTATACGATTTCCTTCGTTGAGCTAGTTATGGGATTATCTTGAGGAACTAAGTTTGATTCAATTTAGCAGTACTGTCACTGGACAATTGAAATGCCTTCATTCTTGATTCATTGATGAGGATATTATCTTCAAATACGCCTATTCTCGGTTTTTAACCTTTGGCCTTAAACATTCCTAACTTCGTTAAATGGATCCATACCTTTGCCATTGGGAAGTCCTCGCTTCCATTGACCTTAGTAAATGCTTCCATCGCTCCAGTGCATCTATCCGATGCCCTACCGCATGTCCTCGCAGAATTATCCCTTATAGGAATTTCCATTTGACCACTTAAATTAGCCTTGCCCGTTTTTACGATCAGCACTATAGTAGCCAGTGTACTCATCACCATTTTCACTTAACCATTGCCCTTCCCCTTCCCTTAGTCCGAATTGAAACATTCCCTTATAGGCTGCTCCATTGGCCCAAAGGTATTAGCCTTTTCCGTGAGGCTTCCCGTTTTCATAGTAACCCCTGTATGTATCGCCATTTGTAAAGGATTAAAATCCATAACCATGCTTAACGAATTGATTGAAATAACCTATATAAATACTACCATACCTTGATAATGGCTTTTATCTGTTACGTATATGCCATGGCCATTGGCTTTGTTGTTCTTCCATTTACCCACGTATTTTTATCCCTTTTCATTTTTCCAAAGGCCATCCCCCTCCATCGCTCCATTTTCGAAATCTCCCATGTAGTATTACTGATTGATGCTCAGCAGACCATGCCCTTGAGGTTTGTCATTGATGAAATCCCCATAATATGCCGAATGATTGGAGAAAACCATATATCCTTTCCCCATTTTATGGTTAAGACTGAACTGTCCTTCATACAGACTATGCTTGCTGATTAGCACTCCAAGTCCATGCTTTAAATTATTATACACTCCTCCAAAATACACAGTTTCCTTTCCTCGAATGACTTGATAATCCTGCTGACTGATTAACTCCTCCTTGCTGAAATAGTTCTGACTTAACCGATAGTTTTAAACATCGATCTTGTCAATCTAAAATAGTACAGATTCGGCTGTTTCTTTTTCAGGATTTAGGCAAGAGAACTCATTGATTGCCAGACAAGGCCGACTCATAATTTTATTACCAAATAAAATATGCAAATTATAACTATCCTCGGTCATATATTTATCAGCCATTTTATTGGGATAAGCCCAGTTATTTATTATTTTGCATCCTAATCGTCCCTAGGACTATTGAGATGTAATGCCATTTGAAAAGTTATACTTTCGTATTTATTCAATATGAAAACTAGCAGGGCAAACGTACCTTCGCCATTATTTAGTCTTTCCGCTTGCATCGAGTCAGCAGAGCTGGCTCCGCCAGAAAAACCTCCCAAACCTTCTACGATCCTGATGATACTTTCAAACTGGCTGCACTTAACTCAGTTGGCCGCGGAGTTAAGTATTCCTAGCTTTATTTAGACATGCAGATCTGTCTTATCTTACGGGAATGAATCTCAACAAGCTGCGAGTATAACCTTTAGAGGGCAACGAGGGAGAGTACAACTCCGCACATATCAATCTCACTGATGTGCGGAAGAAATATGACTAAATGAAAAAGCAGCGAGTGGGAGTGGAATAAAAAATAGCTCACATGAAGGAGGAGATTGGAAAGTTTTCCATATTCAAAACAGAATACGAAAGTCGGATAGGAACTGCCAATTCAAGAGCTAAATAGCTGGAAGAGAGCCTATTGGAGAAGAAAAATTAACTAGAGATTACCAACATTGAGAAGAAGGTCCTCTTATTCATGGAGGCCAGACATAAAACAGATAGGGTGTTGTTTGACCAGAGAAAATTTGACGCTGAGCAGGAACTCTCTTTTTTACGCAAGCAGTTGAAGATCTTCCGAAAGGAGGGGTTTGAGATTGGAGAATCTGAAGACAGAACAACCAAAATATACTAAAAATTATTCAAGGAGATCGATGCCTAGAAGCACGAGAGATAGGAGCACATTCGAAACCTATAAAACATGATTTAGTAGAAGATCTAACTGTTAAACTCAAACCAAACTCGCGAAGGAGATCTGCACTAAATTGCCGAAAGGGCCATTCAAGACAAGGACCTAAACGAGAAAGAGTGGAGGAAGATATTCATGACCCATACTTTCCTCAACAAACTACTCAGAAATAAAATCGAGAAGGAAATGGATAAGTTTAGAATTGTCGAATTCGCGTTCAAGGAGATCAAGACTGCCACTGTATCGCTGCTACTATTTAGGGAGTTACCGATGCCAAGGAACTTGTCACCAAATATCTCACCAAGGAAACTGTCTATGGCGAGCTTCTCGGCAAAATTGCTGAAAACGAGAAGACCATTGAAATGCTGAAGAGTCAAACCGAGCAGTTGAATCAAGAATACAAGGTGCAATAAATGTAGCTTGAAGTACTACACTCGATCAGGATCAAATCTCAGGACTTGCATGGTAGATGCTCATTAAGATAGATGACCTGAAGAATTTATAGTAGTATGAGAAAAAGGACATTATAGCTGAGGGACTGAGCAATAAACTCAGCCAATGGACTGTCAGGCAGATGAAGAAGCTTAGTGCCATCGACAAGAGTTACGAGGAGAATGAATTTCCCAACAATAACAGTAAATTCGTTCAATTGTTTATGAAATATGCCAAGATTATTGAGAAGGAGGCGGATATTGATTTGCCCAACGTTGAGATGAGTAGAAGTGATGGTCAAAGTCTAAGCAGTCACTAAAATGATAAAATCACTCGTATTATGCCTCGTAAATCTCGCAAGAATTCGATAGGTGAGTAGATATTCGATGTTGATGACGAGTAAGCAAACCCCCATTCAATCGGTAGTCTATGTCTCATGTAGTTGAATAGCAAGATTTGATCAATGTCCAAAGAGAAGAGTTATTGCGCAATAACTAAAAATTCATGAAGGAAGCTAAAAGAAGAAAAGATGAGGAGAGGAAACTGATGATAGAGAAGGGGGAAAAACACGATAAGAGCCCAGTCAAGGCAGTCGAACAGAAAAAAAATTAATGAGGCTGATTTACATCCCATAGACTTACTATAAAATCCATCACTGCAATTGACTGATATTAAATAGTGATCAGAAAGATGATAATCCTTGATAAAACTATTTATGATAAGTCTAATGTTGATGTTATAATCCAGGAACTACAGATCAAGCAATGATCAACAAATTTAAAGTGGTTTTCGTTTTGGGAGGGCCAGGGTCGGGAAAAGGCACCCAATGTGAACTTATTCAAAAAACCTATCCCTTCGTTCATCTTTCTGCAGGACATCTTCTTAGGGAAGAACGCATACGACCTCACTCCCCCTTCGGAGAGACAATAGAACAATTCATCGTAGGTGGCCAGATAGTGCCAAGTCACATCACTGTCAGTCTTCTCCAGGATGCCATGCAAATGAATTATAGCAAACATCAATTTTCGCACTTTTTAATTGATGGTTTTCCTCGAAACATGTAAAATTTGAATTCTTGGCTGGAAATGACAAAAAAAACAACCGAATGCCCTTTTATTATACATTTGGTATGCAATCAATAATAAATGCTTCGAAGACTGCTGATTCGTTCTGAGATCAGCAACCGCAGCGACGACAACGAGCAAGTAATTCGAAAAAGATTTATCACGTATGAATCTCAAACAATGGAAGTGGTAGACTATTTTTAAAAGCTCAATAAAGTGAAGAACGTGCAGGCTTGCGGCAGTATTAAGTAGATATTTTCACGTATTGACCCTATTTTCCAACATTTTCTCAATCGAAAAGAAGCAATTAATATATGACTATTCAATGCCCACCTCATATTTATATTCATATCATCTACTTACTTTGAGCGCTCTGCAATATGCCTAATTTATGAATGAATAACTATTAATTTAATTCCAGTCATTCCTCTTTTAAACGTCTTCTAAAAGAAGAAGATCAGTAATCATTTGATGCCGCCAGATCTCTGCCCTAAACATTGACTTTTAATAATAGGAAAGGGACTAATGATCGTTATTGGCCAGATATGATCAGTTTCTTCCTTTATATGTTTCACTTCTCAAATTTTTGTATAATTATTCACTATCTTTTTGTATATGTTAAGTAAACTGTCAAATAACACGCTTCTATCAAAGCATCTCATGTCCACCTCCTAAAATTTGCTGATTCAGAACGATGCCTTGACCTACACGCACTATTAGCGCCAACTCTAATAAAATATTCAACTCATCATGAAGAAGTATCCCTATTTGGATGGATAGAAAATACGTAATCTTCTATAAGAAATCGATAATAATAAAGAGCTTGCTATAGAGCTCTTAGATGCGGAGCAGCAACAGTGCAATGAGATTGCAGAGGAAAGCAATTGTGAAGTCAAAAAACAGCCAATGCTCTCTCAAGAGCAGGAGAATGCCATGCTCAAGCAATCATTTTTGAATCTTTACCGTAAATTTGTAGGGGTTAGTAAGGAAATTTAAAAGATAACTGAAAAAAACTAAAATTTACGCCAATAGAACTGCAAACTAAAGCAAATCAACCAAATGCTTCTGGAAGGCGAATATCAACGAAATTCATTTGAGGGCCAAACTCCCATCTATTGATGGACTCATATTCTGATTTTCTTTATTGTTTAAAATGGGTTTGTTGCAACAGAGTATATCACATCGATCAAAACTCAAAGATGCCGTTGATCAAATTCTACACTCTTTATTGTAACATAAAATCCTTATTTTCGTTTCTTTCCACGAAAATTTCATCTATGACTTTAATGGCGGAAGGCTTCGTCTCATTTTTTAAAAGATAATAGGATAACACCTCTCTTTATATTCCTAAATAATCCCCACCCTTGGTTTTCTCCTTTAATTCCGATAAAACCTCGACATACTTACTCTTTCTGAATGCCAAAACGGGCGCAACTACAGCTTTAATTTTGCCTGATGCAATAATTTGATTATCTTCTGCATTGAGATGCCTCGTGGTTAAGCTCTTAAAGAAAGCTATATTGATTGTTTATTCGCTAAACACTCTGTTCAGTAAGTCAAAGCTGTTTTGACTTATCAACAGTTCAGATGAATCCAACAAAAGAACGATCGAACTTTATTGACATTTATCCTTCAGAAGCTCTTCAAAATGTATTAAAAATCCGATTTTGTCAATATTGTGCGCCACATTGATCTTTTACCTAAGTTATAAAGGCATCTAGTCGACAGTATACTTGGTGATAATGTGGCTGCTATCTTGGGATCCGTCGTCTTAAACAATAATATTAAAATTGCTATATTTTTGGGTGGTTAATCGTTTAATCTGCTCCTTTATGTGCGCTTAAGAGTTGTGGGTGTAGAAGTAAACACAAATACTATTTTATTTATCTGCTCCTTTACTGTACTGTAAATTATATCGTTCTTTCTGCAAGTTAGCTAGAATATTTAGGATTTTATCCTTTTCAGTTATCTAAAGAGCATTAGCACGTTGGATTAGCACAGAGTAATAGTGTGAGCATCTTTTGATGTTGTCATACTCGTGCCTTGATTATTCGAACAGCAAAAATAGATTAGCCGAACTGATTTGCTACTTAACAGCAATTTATTCATAAGCCTTTAGAAAGCACAGGGGAGACTACTAATAATCTTCCACCTTGGCTTCCGAAAGTAAAGTTTTGAGTTTAGCGATCTCAGACTCTTAGAGAGAGTATCCTCTTGCGATACGATCAGTGAGGTCAATAGCTGCTCCAATGGGGTGCTATTATCTTTTAATTTCGCCAGAAATATAGTAGAGAGACGTTGCTGCGAGAATAAGTGCGACAAAATTGATGATGGATTGCAGCCGAGGCATTATATATAATTATTATGGTCCCCTGTTCAACCAAAAGATTCAAATATAAAACCATCCAAATAGGCGCTGATTTAGTTGAAAATTTGAATATATGAATATAGCATTAAAATTTATTGATAACTTATGAAGTTTATCGTTGCATCTCTGCTACAACTCTTGGCCCTGTTTCTAATCCTAGCGTTCTTCTTTGAGATAGCACTCTCCAATTATCATATCTACTTGACCAAAGGATTAGATTTCGCCTATGAGAATGTTTTGCAAACCAGCGGGCAATCTATCAATTTGCTTCTGTCGCACCTTCACTCCATGGAGTGGAAAAGTATCGCTTTTGTGGAACTATCCTGCTGGGTTTACCATCACCGGATATATTACCTCATCTTGATATTGCTGTCCTTTGTCCTGTACTACGAAATTCGTCTGAGGACAGTCAAACACCCAAATATATCCAAGCAGCCCAAAATTAGCATCAATCAACACCAATAGCAAGTGCGTAAAACTACACTTGAGGAAGTTTCTAAACTATAAAGATAGAGGGCATCTGGCAACAGCAAACATCCTAGGCGGAGTGAGGAAAAGGAGAAATCTGTTCAGTCAGAGCTATAGTAGTTAATGGAAAAGGAAAAAGAGATATTTGATTGACATCATTTTAAGATCATCATTTCTTGCACTTCTTATCGATTGTTTTCTTCTTTGACTTGCTGCCCAATAGACGCTTCTCCGTGAAGAGCACATCCGTTTTGCCTTCCTTTAAAGCTTATAAATGCGGGCGGATATACTCCTCCAATTCGTTTGAACATTTGAAGTAGACTGTCTAAGGCTGGTTATAAATCTTGCAGTTCTTAAATATCTTTAGAATATCTTCACAGAACTGCTCCCGATCCTTATATTCGTTGTTGCTGAGTTTCTTTTAGATTGTTTTCAAGTCGATGGGTTCCTTCACCACCAGGTGATAATCGGGGACATCCTCGAGGGACACAGGCTAGCGAAATGGCCACGAAGACTGATGTTTTTTCATGAGCTCGAGTACATTTTGACACTCCAGCAAGAAGGAGACCTCTTTAGTCTTAATGAGCTCTTCATGATCGGCCCAAGTCCATCCGCTTTCTTTAATTCCCGGAATATCGAGGGGATTGATCCTAAAGGTCTCCTACTCTCCCTGAGCATTTTTGCGAATGAAAGGCTCTCCTATCTTCTTTTCCAGTTGGTTTCCGTCATAGCGGTGATTGTTGATGGAAAGTTCCTTGATCTTTTGGATTACAAAATCCTTTTGACGCTTTATTATTTCGCTGATTTTCGAGTAATCGATAGTGGGGTGCACATAACACTCCATCATTGTTCCTCCTTCATAGTCCTTTATATAGCCTTTCCACCTCTCTGCAGGCATACGAGCATCTTTACTGAATCCCTGCTTGCGGAAATATCCCAGAGCCAAGTTGTCGGCATAGGTCATTAGAAACTCCACTTTGCGGCGCTGCATTTACTCTACATAAATTCATCATTACCTTTAAGTTTGTTCATCAATCTGGTTCCAAATCCTTTAATTTGCTCAGTGGAAGTTATGGCAAGAAAAGCAATCTACGCAAATCTCTCCTGCTTGAACTCGCGGAAGCAAATGCCGCCGACCACCTTCGCGTCGTTTCGGAGGATTATCATGGATTCGTGATTCCTGTCAAACACCAATTTGACAATGTACTCTTTGGGCATTTTCGGCAGCTGACGTGCGAAGATATTCTTTAGGTCTAATAGCCATTTAAGGCTTTAATGCGTTTGATCGTTACGGATAACCTTAAACGTTATCTGGTTGGACCTTTCCTGCTCTTTGGCCGCGTTGTCTCTCGCTACAAACCCCAAACCCACATTCTGAATGACCATTTCAGTACCTCTCCGTGCATGCCAACGAAGTTATTCGGCTTGTCTTTCTCTTCAATTTCCATGAATTAATTAAATATGCGCAAACATCTAAACCAAACTAATCAAAAAAGACATCAGAGTTTAACTTTCTTGACTCCAGTGATAGCATTCTTCTCGCAGTCCAACAGATCGTCAATTCGTTGATTCATTCGTCGGAAGGTCTCCAGATCGATGTTGTCCAGCATCATCTGATAACGCCCGCCACCCACTTATTTGAATCCCTCAGGGCAATTTTATTGCACAATGAGCACCACTTGAGCTAGTTATTGCTGTGTTAGTTGCTTAAGGCGTTGGTTAAAGCGGTTCTTCTCAGAATGAGGAATCTCTTCAGGGGAGAGAAGACTTTCTCCGGGTTAGTTAACAGAACCCGCCTATTCGTAGCTTTGGTTATTTATTGCAGGCGCGTTAGTTGACGATTTTGTGGTGGGTTTAGGGAGGGATTTGGTGGGAAAATTTTGTTGTGAGGCTGGAGGCGAGTGATTGGTTGCAGCGCCTTGAGTTTCTCCTCTAGAGTTGATGGGTTCTATGTAAGTTGAAAGGTACTTGGCACGACTACCTGAATACTTGGGAGATAGTTGCGTATCATTTTCTTAAAGGCTCGCTCCATCTTGTCAGCGAGTATATTGAACGGACCTTCGGGATTGTAGGCCTTGCAATTGTCCCAGATTAGTTGAATGTGATCCAACACCTCCTCGACAGCACGATACTCTCGCCCCTTTAATCTGTCCTGCACTTTCAACAGATTCATTGGGTGTTTCACAACGAGGGGGTAGTCATTGAGTTCCAGCTCTGTATAGTTGATAGTGTACCCTCCCAGTCAACAGGATGTATAAACTCGGACGCCTATGGTAATTCAATAAGATAAGATAGAATAAGGGTGAGTTTCTTCTCCTCCTCTCGGCCAATACCCGTAAGAGATGTCAATTTCAGGCTGGATTGCATCATGTTATAGTAAAAGTGCTGAATATGATAAAAGATAAACTATACAGTTCATTTCTATTTGCCTCCACAGCATGAACCTTTCTTTCCCTTCTTGTTCCCGCTCTCTAAAGCCATTCCTTTCTTGGTATCTGTCTTGATGTCACTCTTGAGCTAGTCTAGTTTTTCAGCAACAGCAGAGAAGAGTTCCTGCATGGTGAGTGAGTTACATTGATGCCCTTGCCGTCCTTCGCGCTTGTCAGTTTAAAAATGGCGCCCACGGATACCGCATAGTTATTTACTTCGTTATAGCTCACAGCTTCTTCCTCGGTTCTATCAATTTTGTTACCCACGATTGCCAACACTAACTAAATAGCAAGCTACATAAGTTCTCAGGACCCTTTCCTTTCAACTCATCTACCCAGTTTTTGAGGATTGGAAACGACTATTTCTTGGTGATGTCGTAAACACATAATGCAATTTGTGATTCTGAGTAAGAGAACAAGTACCACGATAGTAGATTGGCGCAATTGATTTGTATTTCTACTGTCCGGCAGTGTCCCATACCTTCCTCAGATCAACCCTACCTGAAATCGGATGGTCTTATCAGTACCATAGGTAAAGACTTTCGACACAAAGGCAGCGCCGAGGGTGGCCTCGCTGAACTCGTTAAACTCGTCATTAACAAAGCGGTAGAGGATGCTGCTCTTGCCAACTCCTGAATCGCCCACCATGATAACTTTTATTTGTGGTAAAGCCTGTTCCATTCCTATTATACCTAATATTATCTTGACATTAAACGCATGATATCACTATCGAGTTTATACCTCTTGGAACGAAATCAACGGGACTGACATTTTATGTGAATAAGTCTTAAATGGCCTAAAAATGCTAATCTTCCTTTCGATAACCAAAAAAGGATGTTACCTTCAAGTTGGCGTCTTCATCCCATGCTGTTCTGAAGTATGTTAGTCCGGTCTGTAAATAACTTTATTAATTTTAATCATTAAAATAATTTACAATAAGAAGACTCATGCTGAGAAGGGACCTACAGCTGCCACTTACCCAGGAGTTCTCTACCCAGGGCCGTAAAGAGGCAGATTGCTCTCTTTCCACTGAAGACTCCTCTTCGCCTCGCAATCATCCCGCAAACAACTAGGCCAAATCTTCGATTAAGAAGAATAAAGAAAAATCTCAGCTCTGCAAAAAGTTTATGGAACAGGGTTTTTGTCCCTATCAGAAGAAGTGTAAGTTTGCACACGGGTCGCAAGAACTCAGGAAGGACCAGCAGTTCAACTCTAAATACAAAACTAAAGAGTGTGGAGTCTTCCTCGAGGGCGGCTGCTGTATGTACGGCGAACGCTGCAATTTCATCCACCAGCGGCCTGTTACCCACTGTCACCCCGTTGTTGGTGACTCAACGTTCCAATAGATAAAAGCAGAGGGTCGGCTGCAATCGCGCTTGCTGAGTCTGCTTGTTGGCGGTTGAATCATTGATATATTTCATTCCTATCATATGAAGCACTACAACAATAGTTGAAAGAGGCCTCGATATGGAATGAGAAGGCACCAAAAATTAAACTTTATTGATTATTGAGTTTAATATTAAAAGAAATAGTATTTCCATGCAGCCATCCCACATTTCAGAATTTGATATCGCTAACTCTCCAGACGAACCACGAGTTCCAAACATATGTGGACATCCTTTAATATAGTGCGCTCCAAACATAAACGATAGGCATCACAGAAGGCATCGTCTCGCCACAAACATCCTTAAGAAGTTATCGTCGATGCGAATCAATTTAACTATGGTCGAACGTCCGAACATTTCTCTCCCTTCAGTAAGGGGATCAGGGCCGAAATTGATACTTGTCTTAACGCTGTGGAAGTAGTCTATCAATAGTAAAGACTGAGAAAAGCCGAAAGACAGAAAAGGAATTGGAATAACACCCAGCAAAACATGCCAGTGATTGGAGACAACGCCATCCATCGGATTGATACCAGTCTGATCTTAGACTTTCTTTCAGCAATTGATTAAGACTACGATATCAAGAATAGGTTTCCTGCCTATGGACTATCCAAAAATAAGCTATTCAGAGATAGCCTTGTGGAGGATGAGGATAAGTTTGGTTCAGCTCCAAGACGATCCCATAAAAATTATCTGAACCTGACTCTCAGTGCTCATAGTAAAAGAAATGTGTCCGCAATGAAGAATAAGGGCAATGAGAGGGAGACTTATATAAACAATGTTTCGATTACGCATTCCAATCACCATGCTCATTATCTGCAGTAAGCATAGTCGAATATCAAAAAAGTATAAACTCAGAAAAGCAGAGCAGAATCAAACAAAAAAATCAAAGAGGATTTTCGATACTGCATCAGCTGCGAAAAGCCAATTTTGTTGTAAAATATCGACTATCACGAGCAGAATGAATGTCCAAATCTGAGGTAACTGTATTAACTATCTTTTTAGGAGCTGAAGCAGTTTGTGTCCACCAAAATATAAAAATGTAAGGTTACAATTAGGAGCAATATCTATCTCATGAAGAGGGAGGGCAATGATAGCAGCTCCATTACTCATTTTGAACAGCTGTGCGCAGCAATGTTAAGCAATATGGAGAGTTGTGCTGGTGGATCAGTAGACTATGAACGTCAGATAGCAGAGTTCCAACAGAAATACGGCAGATTTAAATCATCAGTCAATAATATATTTACCGAATCTGTGGATTTAATTCATAAACTAAACTCTTTCACTCAGTCTTATTCGCAACTCCTGCAGCACAGAGACCGCCAAGCAGGTTCATTTTCATAAGGAAGACATTCGACTGGAACGAAGGCGACTCCTGCAATCAAAAGAAAAGCAAATCCCGAAGCGACTACATCTGTGCAATAAAACTAACTGCAGAAGAGAATAAGAATGCCGCTAATTTCGCAATTTGGTGAGAGTGTCCTTTGATTAACTATTTTTTATTATAAAATGCGTCACTAGTTGTCATCTTCTTTTGGGTGAAGCGTAATGAAGCAAAGAGAGGAGGAATATTTAATAAATATTATTTTAAAGAATCCATTATTAATAAAGCCAACATAATATTATACATTTCATGGCGCAGGTAGTTAATTATCCTTTTTTATTTTATCATGTCGTTATATCCAATGCGAGGGGTTGTACAGTTCTATCGCTTCCTGGTCACTTTCCTTGCTTTCAACCAATAATTGGTATAATTAAAATATTACCTTCCAATTATGGATAGTATTTAAATAATTTTAACAAATGCAAAAGCCAATTCACAACAAAGACCATCTGTTCTTTATAATCAAGCCGGAGTTCTCCAAGTTTAACCTCAAACAGATTGCAGCTGACGAAATTTCATAACTTGCAATTAGCGTTTTGGAAGATTAAAAAATAGGGTTGAAATCGGAAGGGCCCATCCTAGTTCCATATAATGATAGGAAACACAATTGTATCGAAAAAGACCGCTTCCAGTCGGCTACCAAAGACAAGAAAAAAGCCTATCCGAGGGTAGTGTGGAATTTAAAGTAAAATTGTCCTCCAGCTTGAAGTAAAACATTTTAATTCTTTTGTAAATGATTGTTTATTGCTCTAAGTCTATCTGCTTAACGGATATATCAAGTTGTGCCTAAATCCAAATAACTGATGCATCTTGTTGGAACTAACAAATAGGCAGTAAAAACAAAAGATAAAAGTTTGGAATAATCGCCAAGCAAGTCAATTCGTGAAATAATAGGCTGGACGAGTAGAACTGTGCTAGCTTTACCATCTTTAATTTTCTTCTAAATAATTTATGCCATGAAATTTAGTTATCACAATTATAAGAAATTAACCATTCAGTCATCCTCTATATCTAAAGTATTACTGTTGTGGGTCGATTGCGTTATAAAAAATATCTTTTGAATTTTACAAATAATATGAGTAATATATCTAACTCTGAACCGAGGAAAATTCCAGCCTGGAAAGTTTCTGATACAAGCAGAATCTTTAATAATGATAACTCTGCTTCACTCAATAGCTTTCAGCTGCCTGACAGGTTTACGCCTTCCAAAGGAGGAAAAAAAGATACATTTAGCATCGGAAAATCCAAGGAAAAGGGCCACGCAATTAATAGAAAAATTAGTGGGGAGATGGAATCAAATAAGCCCATTAACAAATAGAAGTTGCAAGGGTCTCCTTCTGGCAGAAAGCTGGCCTGGAAATAGTCAAGGTTTAGAACCACTGAGAATCAAACAGCACGAGAGGGATGCAATAATTCAAAGATGGTTGAGTAATCCAGCATGGCATCAGTCCCACCTGAAAAAATATAAAGAGAAAGCAAACCTAATAGCTAAAACCGACAATTAATTCGGCAAATTAAATAGGATTTCAGTAATTTTAAATGTCAGATAGTGAGCGAGTTAACTAGTCAAAAAGAAGTGATCTCGAAGATAAGCGAGGAAATTATGAGATAGCTAATAAGGATACAGACCTTTCATCAGGAAAGCTTAGAATAAACCAAACTCAGGAAAGAAGAAGAACGCATTTTTGACATCATGGATAGTCATATGGACCAATTTTAGGATTAAATCAGATCAGAGGAATTAGTTGGAGGCATCAAAGATAATATTAACTAATACTAAGACAACTTTCACCAGTTTAATGTCGATCAACCTTAATAAAAGATAGGCATGTTAGGAGAACAGCAGCCAATGCCGAGCAATCATAAAATATAGACCTTTACTCAGCAATAAAATATTAATAAATGGGATGAATTTGTTGGTCCAGCTATTGAGACCCCATTATCTCCACGTATTCAGTAAGGCTAAAAACTTTTCAAATCGCAAAAGATAAATGATACTCTGTAAAAATGCAATCGGATAGTGGAAACAATCTCTATTCTCAGTTAAATTAACGCCTCTCCAGTCCGTGACAGAAATCTTGCCTTCTAAAAGATAATAAGTGAGTAATATAAAAAAAAACTAATAGCCTCAGTCAACAACAGCAGTTAACCGTCTCATGAAAGCCAAAAAGTAAAATTAATGCTATTTAGGAACCTAATAAAGACAAGAGCCACTTTAGGATTGATAAGTTTTACAACACCATTTAAAGGCTGAGGGGAGAGGTCAATGATATCAGCCCCAGTAAGACAAAGCAAGCCAGTAATGACCGTGCCCTCAAGGCTATTTTTTGATAGTGGTTGTAGTAATATTATTAAATGCAATATCAAAATTATTCTTGCTCCTGATAGATGGACGTCAGCATATTTTCTTCCCAAATGCCCTCAATCAACTCTCCATTTTGCCTTGTAAAACAGCCATCCCCGTTAATATAATCCTCAAAGAATTATCCTTCGAGAATCTCTCCATTACTCAAAAATAGTCTTCCTTTCCCTGATTTGTTGTCCAATATGAACTCCCCTTAGTACTTGACCCAGAAATCATCCACGTCATTAAAATTCCTGAAATCGAACATTTGATTCAATTGCTAAGGATTTTAATTATAAAGTATGCCATGCCCATGAAACTGGTCGTTTTGCCATTCTCCTTCGAATGCGGGCTGCCCCACTTCGTAATAGAGTACGCCCTTACCGTTCATCTTGTCTTCCTTGAACTATCCTTAATAATAGGCACCGTCCTCATAGATAAGCTTTCCCTGGCCATGCTTACGTCCATTGAGAGTCATACCTTCGTATCTCCTACCATCTTCGTAGGTTTCAATGGTAAAAATAAGTTGAGGCTCTCTGTTTTTCTTCATCATAAACTTTGAAACTGCCACTTCATTACCCGGAAATTAAGGCCTGTTGTCAACCCTAACCTATTCCTTCCTCGCTGACCCAACTGGTGATTTGTTCTCTTTAAAATAGGATATTTGATTATTGTCAAAGGGACAATTGTCGTATTTAAAGGATGATTCTTGGCGAATCATAGGTTTTGACTCTGAAGAACACTCTAAATTTTTGATGGAATTCAGAATGGTTTGAGTATTGGGATACATGTAGGTGTATTTAGAAGTTTAAAGTACTGAGCTATTTTTCAACTGTTTAAAATCTGCTAGATCGCGCTTAATCATTTCCAGCAGTCTAGGATCAGTATAGAGGCCTTCCTTTTGAGTAATGGGATTCTTTGGAGTTGTTAAGCTTTCTTCTAGGAGTTCGGGCTGTTTTATTTTGAAGGTAAGGATATCTTCAGGTAACTGCAAGTCTTTCACCTTTTACTTTTAATTTGAAATATGCTTAGAAAACGTATTTAGACACTTTTAAGCAAGAGGAGGTTCTAAAGGGGGTTCTTTGACTGTTTATGGAGCTTTTTATATGGACTGAGGTTCTTATATCTTTTATACTTAGTTTAGTGCCCTTGAATTGCCAAAGGGTCCCTATTATTAATAGCTTTCACTCTTCCAATAGTTTTCAAGCATATTTTGAACTTCCATGAGTGAAGCTCTGCGGTTGGGATTCGCATCAAGCAAATTTTAAAGAACTTCCACAAAGTCAACAGAATACTTATTTGCCAGTAGCTGAAGCATATCGCCTAGCTTTGTCTCGTCGAATGTTCCTTGAGTGTAGTCATAGCAGGAAGATATTTCGGCGAGCTGGGCAGCCTCAAGCAAGGTCATTCCCATACTAAAGATGGATTCCTTTTTTAATGTTAAATCAGAGTCAAGCCTTGTAAAATTCCTCAGTTTTTAAGGGGCGTAATATATTTGATCGCAAAGCAGAGCACGGTAGCTTTCGTCGACAAGATCATCGTGGATGACTTTGAGGTGGCCATCAGCATTGATGAATATTTCAGTGGGATTCAAACTGACTATTGGCCGAAGTTCAATCAAGGCATTACTGCATGATTGGAGAATACTCCATAGTTAAGCTTCCTCAAATGTTTTGCTTTCCTTTTGCCTTGCAAGAATTTCTTCGCGGAGTGTTACCTGGGGATATTCAAAGATAGCATATATCTTGTATGTCGTCGAGCAAAAGCTACTGAAAATTTTGGACTAAACTCGCACTAGGCTGACAATGTACTCTCTAGGCCCTTTGCTCACCTCCTCCTGCAGGCTGATGAGTTTGTTCTTGAACTGAGGCTCACTCACAAACGAATATTCCTTGAGGAGAAAGCTCGTCTGCGATTCCTTATGCAAAAGGACGGTTCCTCTCGCGACTTGTTTAACCTCTTAATAAAATTAGGCGATCTACTCCATGATTGACTGCTGGGTACTGTCGTTGAGTTGGTTTCCCATCGAATTAACGGATTATAATTGATTCTTGTAAAATTAATTAGAAATCATTTACTACTGCGGATCAGTTCGCTCATGCGCATCTTCTTCAGCAGCATCAGTTCCGCCACGTACTTTTTCCGGTTTATTATTACGCCCTACTGGTTTTGGTATTTGGAGATGTTGCGCCTATGTGTCTATATTTGGTGGTACCGCTCCAAAGATGCAGATACTCCGATGTTGGATTTACTCTATATTATACGCTTAGCAATGTGAGTGTTTTCGTTCTCGTAGAGAGGAATGTTGAACGATCTTTTGAGGGGAGGGAGTGAGAGGTTCGACATTGATTTCGAGGCTGCAGGCTTCCGTCGGTTGATATTGACAAGTTTGTTCATTATCACTTCGTTTTCGTGTTCAATATTTAATAACTTTTACTGCCTTTTGTATTATTTCAGCTTCTCCACTTTAGGTGTTATTATCTTAAAAGCTTGGTGAGAGGGCACTTGTGCTTAAGGATTCGCTAATTTTTGCATGTGCAGTTGGTACTGTCTGAATGAGGGATACCTTACCGCATTTGCTGGTAGTAGTCAAATGAGTTAAAGCTCATCTCAATATGAGTGTTTTATTGCAATATAATATACGGACAAAGCCTGAAGCAAAGTTAATGGCTTTCAAATGGGGAATAAATCAAAAGGACATTAATCGATCAGATTCGATAGTATCTTCTCCAAAAGTCAGATTCGAGCTCAGCTTGGATTCGAGAACGTCTGATTGATTATTCAGCAAGGATATCAGCCTAAATTCTGGATCTTCGAAGGACATTTTCCCGAGCAACTCTTTATGCTTCAATATCAGCCTAGATTCTGGATCTTCTCAAAGCCTATTCGCGGGCGGATACTTCCAATTGAACTCTTGATCTAGCTAAAGCTGCCTCTCTTGCTGCTCTTTCAGCAACAACTTGAGCCTCTATCCTCGATCTCCGAAGGACCTCCTATCTGTCTACTCTTTCAGCCGCCAAATCAGCCTAAATTCTGGATCTTCTCACCAACTCTTCCTTTTCAATCCTATGAGCCTACAGTTAGGCCTAAAGTGCGGATTTCTTTTCAACAGCAAATTTCTAAGCCCTCCTCGCTTATATTTCAGCCTCAATTTCCACTCTTCTCTTGGCCTCCTCCCTTGCCGCTCTATCCGCAGCAATTTCAGCTTAAAGTCTTGCCCTTTTTTCAGCAGCTAGCTTATCAGCTTGTTCCTCTTCAATTTGAGCCTGTAAACGAGATCTTCTCAAGGCAGTACTCCTGACATTATCATCTTCTTTTAGTTATTGCTCCAGTCTTGCTCTCTTTTCCGCAGCCGACTCCGCGGCAATATCAGCTTCCACTCTTGATCTTCTCAGGGCATCCTCCTTGACAACCTTTTCAGTAAAGGCATCAGCCTCCAATCTAGATCTACGTAAAGCAATTTAGGTTGCTGCTCTCGAAGCAGCAAGTTCGGCCTCGATGCGGGATCTCCTGAGTGCATTTTCTGTCTCAAGTGCGGCCAGATATCTAATTTGAAAGTAAGGTACGTGACGTAGGGAGAGGTGTACATTGTAAAATAGGCGAAATAAAATATATTGAAGGTCTGTCTAACCTGCTAATAAGATAGTCAAATGTATAACTTAAATTTATAAGAGAAGAACATTGCTCCTCCATTTATTTTAAGAATGCGGCTCGTGATCATGACTTGGAGCCTTAATTACCAATAGGAGCTAAAAAATATATAAATCACACTTTAAAACCATGCCGGTAAGCCGTTTTCTACTGGCTGCTTTTTCGAGTCAATTTTATCAATGAACTGCCCTTTTACTTGCTGCCAGTCTTCACCCTCTTCGAAGAAATGTTTTGCTTGAAATTCTATGATTTTGATAGAGGGTGAGTGGTAGTCGCAATAAGTTTTTTTCGTAACTAGTCAGGCAGTCCCTTACTAATCCAGGGGTGATTAATAGCGTCAACAGGCTTAATTCTTTACTCTGGTAACCATTTTAGAAAACTCTCAATAAACGCTACAAAATCGGGGTCGTCAATGCGTTGATTGAGGGGTTGGGTGAAAAGTTCAATGGCCGTTGCGATTGACTGCAGCTATTGCTTTGGCTTGCCGAAGTCATCAAAGAAAACATACCTACGATTTGCATGCGCCAGCATTGCCAAAGGAGGATTACCCAAAGTATTGGTCATATATTTCATTTGCTCCATTTAATTTTCGCCAGGAAATAGAGGCACTCCAGTGGTTAATTAGGCTAAAATACACCCAGCACTCCACATATCTATCTGATGAGAATAGGGTAAACCCAAAGTGATCTACGGAGCACGATAATATCGAGATTGAATGTAGGTATAGAGCGTTTCCTGCTCGAAGCAGCTTGATCCAAAATCAATGAGTTTAATTCCCGATTTGTTGTATTCCTTGAGCAAAATGTTCTCAGGTTTTAAGTCACAGTGAACTATACGCTCGCTTCGCAGAAATTAAAGGCTAACGAGCAACTGAATGGCGAATCTCCTAACTAATTCCTCACTCAAGCCGCTATAATTATTACGGATGATGAGTTCGTACAGGTTGTCGCTCAATAATTAGCACAGAATGCACACGTGCTTGCGAAATACCATAAAATCTCTGATTTTGACCACATTTGCCTGACCCTCACGATCACGCTCCTTCACATGACTAAGAATCTTTATTTAGATAAAAGCCTGCTTGCTAAATTTTGGCTAGTTTTTTATCACCTTCAGCGCGCCTTCTTAGTTGGTTTTGTGGTCTAAAACTCGAAAGACCTGCCCGTATGAGCCCTTACCGATAATCGCAAGCAACTCGTAGCGGTAGGCGATGTGGTCGTATTACACAAATCGATACTCCTTTCTGAATAAATCAAAACTTACTATTAATTATCGAACTGTTGACTTTCAGATTCGATGAGGTCGATGCGCTGGCGTTTAGCTGCTCTGTGACCGATGTAGTACACCTTCTTGTATTACTTAATCTCATTGCGTTCGTGGCGAGTGAGCAAGTGACCGTAACGATCAACCACGTACTCCCAGTCCAGTGGAAGCTTCTTTTAGTTCCACTGTGCCTTCTTCCTCTCAGCAGAGCGACCTTCGGTCTTTTTCAGCGAGTTCTTTTTATTCCACTTTAACTACGAAGATTTTTCAGTTGTTAGGTTTCCAATCAAATAGGCTAACTGAGGAAAGAAATACGTTATTGATGAGGGTGGTTTTCTGTCAGCAGTGCCTCTTGAGTTTGTGCTGGCCTGTCGCCCTTTTTGGACTTACACTTTTCTGATTTTTATTTGCTTTTGCGAAAACCATTCGAACGAGTAGTCTGCACAAACTTGCTCACATCAATGCTTTTCCGTTCGCAGGGCTTATCTTTTGAGAGGCACTGGCTTTTACTTTTTTGTTATCCTTCAGTTTTGCTTGCCTCAACTAGAATCTTTTGCTGAGGATGTATCTTAGCGGGTCTTTTTTCCACATTTGCCGTCACTTTGAGCGGGTCCTTCAGAGGAAGATGATTATTACTTGTGGAATGTTTCCTCTGCCCCTGCGAACGCCCTGACCTCTTGGCCTGCATTTCAAACATTATAGCGATTACAATTAATAACCATAACACTTTCCTATTATACATACTAGGCCTTATTGTTCTGGGTTCACCTTCCCTTCATTGCCAGCATTTAGTCTTGCAAATTTGGATTACATCCGAAAATCGAGTTTGATATCTGTATATATTATATCTGCGAATGATTAAAAGGGCATCATCCATCTTCAGTCTCAACTATATTCCCTGCATCCATTTATGCACCAAGGCTAAGACTTATCGCATGCCTGAACGCAAAGAACTTTAGTATTTCGACTTACAATCAGATTTTACAAAACTGAGCTTCCTCCGAGGCTACACAACTATAAGATATTGTTGTACGCTAATAAGCAGGGTCTTACAACTCCCATGAAGCTGCAGTCTCCTTTCGCCATATCATTTTGCACCATAATCTACTTGATGAGGCATAACCCATGTACAGAATGATGGACTCAGGGTACCTAACCTTTCCAGCCAGTCTGCCCATCATGTTGGGAGTGTAAATTTTTAGTACTATCATTAAGATGTAGTTTTTCTGCGCTGGCTTTCTCATAAACGGCACTTCAAATATATCGTCGAAAGAGTGTACCTCAGCACTGATAACACTGTCGAATTTGTTTTCTCTAACAAAGTCAGGAGAAAACTGAAGGATATTTAAGACTGTCACTTCTTTAACAGCCCAGAAGAACTTGTCACTCCTCCCACATCTGGAAAGACAGGATAATTCGAATGGAGTCAAAAAGGGGTTAAATTTCCGACCGAACTGGCTTTCTTCAAACAGCCTAATGGGGAAGTCAGCTACAATCGGCCTAAAAGTCCTGCCTACTACGGATGGACCAAGGTCTGCTAGAATTACGAGAACTATATCTTTCCGAAAAACTACGAATATGCCAACTGGGAGATACTGGTAGACCTCTGGTTATTTAGGTGCCACTGATGAAAGGCCGCTTTATAGACTTAGAGTAATCAACAAATTAAATTCACGAACTTCCGCCTGGACACGATAATCATGACCTTGATGTGGAGTTGGGGTGGGTACGAAAGGATGCCGAGCTTGATTAGCAGCTCAAAAAAATCCGACTTTCCAGTTCTCAGAAATGATGGTGCTACCACTGATGTTTATGCTTGATTGATCAATAATTGCTAATCTTGCTCACAAGCGTGTCTGTTCGAAGACATGCACCAATTATTAGGCTCGGACCATACTCCTTTATGATGCGTTCGTAGAGCTTAAGCATCAGACCTGAAGAGATTGCCTGGTTTTCACTCTCGCCTACATACTGCATGAATCTATGCAGATAGTCCAGCAAAATTTAACAGTCGTCCTCTTTCAAAGTTTGCATTAAGGTGTCATAATCCTTGTCCTGGAGATGACCCACGATGTTTTGAAACATTTCCAGATCACGTCTAATGATATCGCGGTTCTTGGAACCAATAGGCCTTACTTTAAGAAACTAGGCCATTGCAGATACGGAGTTATCTGCGGTTAACCCTTTAAGTTTTTGTTATGTCCTGCCCTATAGCTATTGGACGCTCATGTGCAATTAATTATATCTTTCAATTGTGATGGGTAATATTCCAGACCGCATCTCAGAATATCGCTATGAACTTGCTCTTACTGCCATGGCAGCCACCTTGGCAGCCACTCTTCGCTACCAAAGTTTGCAGAATCGATAACTACGGTTGCTAGCACACGCTCTCGATCCGTAAGTGCCGCCTGTATCCTCAAATTATCTTAAAATGCCTGATTAGCTTAATGAACAATTTATTTGCGAGTAGTTGCTTTAGCACAAAAAATATCCCATATACCGAGTAGCATTAACTGGTGGGCCTTGCGCGGGCAAGAGTACTGCCCTTTAGTAAATCGAAAAACATTTTTCCGCGAGCGGATTCAAAGTACTGATGGTGCCATAAGTTCCAACTATCGTGGGATTGGGAGGTGGGCTTTCAGATTTTGGACGGTATGGCCCGCAAGAACGTATTCAATTCCAAACTGACTTGGTCAAATTGAAGATCTATTTCTAGGACTACATTGCCAAGTTGGCCTAAATGTGTAAACAGCCCTGTCTAATCCTTTGCGACCGTGGCCTTGCAGATTGTGCTGCTTATATGCCTCCAGAAGAATATCAAGCTTTGCTGGATTAGCAAGGATGGACATGGTCCAATATGAGAGACCGTCGTTATGACAGTGTAATATTCATGAACACTGCAGCCATGGGGGCTTAAGAGTTTTATACTCTAGCAAATAATTCCGCCAGATCAGAATCTCCTGAATAAGCGAGAGCTTTGGATAAAAAAACTTTACATTCATGGATAGGACATCCATACATGACAATTTGCCCAAATATTAAAGGAAAACCCTTCAAGTACAAAGTGGAATTAGCTATTAAGGCCGTACAAAAGACTATAGGGCTGGAGTCCACAGAAGTCATCTATCACAAGTTTCTCGTCTAAGTTGGTATTTTTAAGTTTATTCAGGTCATTTTCCCGAAGATATTGTCACTGTTCATTCAGATATCTAAGAAGTCTACCTTCAAAATGCTAATCCGCGTTATGTTCAAGACAAGATAAAAAAAAGAGGCCAAGACAACTCTTTCACTTATCAAAGAAAATATGTGGGCCGTTACCTTCCTGAACAATCATTCCGAGAGGTGGTTCGTGTTTCCCTAAATTCTCTGCAATATGCTACACTACAATCAGAGGAAGCCGATCCTCTCTATCGTCCTATTCGCATTAAACGAATAAACTTTGAATGGCAAAGCACTTACTTTGCTATTGATGAGCATGATCACATTGAGAATTACCCACATGCCAAGTTACTACGATTTTAGACGGGGAGAGACAGAGACATTTCCGAAGTGATTCCACCTTGGATCACCATCATAAAAGACGTCCGATCACACGATAATTTTACTTTGAGCAGCATTGCCAAGAGGCAATATTGATGCATGAATAAAATACATACAATCATCATAATTTAATAAGCAGCAGCAGTGTATTATCTCGAACGCAATTATTTTTAAAATCCCCTCGATGACTATTTCGAGAAGCGATATCTGCTTGCTATTTGGTTTCCAATATAATTGATTTATTATGTCGAAGAGAGACTACTATGATATTTTAGGCATTCCTAAGGGAGCATCCGATACTGATATTAAGAAAGCTTATAAAAGACTCGCAGTCAAGTGGCATCCAGACAAAAATCCTAACAATCGCGAATAGGCTGTTGAGAAGTTTCGAGAAATATCTGAGGCCTACGAAAACCTAGACAACCCGGAAAAACGGAAAATTTATGACAACTATGGCTTCGAAGGATCCAAGACTAGTATCTTTACACATTTTGAGTTTCGAGATGCGGACTAACTCTTTGCGGAGTTCTTCTCTCGATATGGCTTTGATAATGATGACGACGGCTTTTTCAGCAAATTCTTCAACCACAGGGCAAAGAAAGGTAATAACAACGCTGGAGGGTTTGGCGGAAACTTTGGAAATAACTTCTTTGCTTCCAATTCGATGTTTGGCAATAAATAAGTCTTTAAAGGAGGATTTGGTGAGAACACGAGTAATATAGCGAAGTCAGTGAGCTCAACTTCTCGTACAGTGTAACTGCAATGACATTCAGGAATGGTAAGACTCTTACCACCAAAAAGACCACACTTGTAAATAAGGATGGCAGTAAGGAAGTCACTGAAGAAACAATCGATAACGGCAAGAAGATTTAAAACAAGTACCTCCTAGCTCCCGGAGAGTCCGATAACAATCCTGCCAAGTACAAGCTAAAGTATTGATATATTGTAGAAAACTAGGTTATGATAAATACTATTTTAATGTTGGTCGAAATCAGTGTTTTCTTATTGATCAACGGAAAGAAAGAAGTCCTTGTTATAATACTATTTGTTATGATTTGATTTGTTCTTTAAGGCTGTCATCGCAATATTGCTAATTAAATAAAATTAATGCATTACTCGTTTCATTCTACGCCCACCTGCACCTTCAAAGCAAGGACACAGAGTATATATTACCCCATACAGATGTCACCAAAGCCAATCAACTCTCTTCTCTTCCAGGACCCGCAGACTACCAAGTCAAGAAACCACTCTATAAAACTGCATCAATTGCTCAAACTACCTAAGCGAGAAATCTTTTCAAACCCATTGAACCAAATCCTGGACCTGGAACTTATCAATCCAAATCTTACATAGAAGTAGATTTCAACTTATATAGGATGGTCCCAAACGATCAATGAGCGCTAAATTAATAGATTACAATAAAAGAAGCCCTGGCCCCCAAGACTATGAAACCAATGGTACCAAATTACTGGGCAAATCTCCAGTTTACAGTTTAGGAAATAAGAGCAAATCCTCCAAACAAATTATTATCGATCACAATATCTATAAGCCGGCATCAACCGCCTATGAAGCCAAAGGCACTTTCAATGGTGCTCATGGAGTCGTTATAGGAAGTTCCAAGAGGAAAGATTTGACTGAGACAGAGAAAACACCTGCCCCAAATTTTTATCAATCTGCCACGGCAGCTGATTTCGCATCTGCGAGTAACCCTAAGTGCATAATCGGCGGGCAATCGAGAAAAACGGCCTTTAATGAAAGTGAAAACACTCCTGGGCCTGCTTTTTATAATAAATCAAGCTTTATTGAGGAAAATCTTTCCAAGAAGAAAGGATTTTCGTGCCGCCAAAAGATCACTAACTTTATTGCTGAGTAGCTATCCAAGTTTCCAGCTCCAGGACAATACGAAACGCACCTCAACTACAAAAGTCAAGCTCCCAGATGCTCAACCACCCAAACCAAACGAAAAACATTTATGGATGATATGCAGAACTTTAAAAGAGAGTATCCAGGGCCAGGCTCTCATGAGGTTAATATAAAACGAGCTATGTCTGCTAATTTGTTTTCACGATCACACAGAAGACCTCTTGACTAAAGTTAAAAAACACCCGGACCTGTTTAGTATAACAGTTCTCGGATAAATTTCATGAATGCCGCTCCCAAATATTCATCCACCAAGACAATAGCTAAAAATTAATTTTTAGGAGTTAACCCTTAGAACCCTGGGCCTGGACATTATGATCCAAAAATTCAAATTATCAAGCCGAAAGAGTCCATTTCCTAAATTCCCAAGTAGAGACGACCTGATTTTGAACAGCATAGACACACCCCAGGCCCAGGATTTTATAATCTAAGAGGAAAGGAAGATGGTCCTGCATGGATGTAATTTATTAAATTATTTAGGTTTTCGGGATAGAAAAGAATCTCCTTCACAGATTTAAAAAATGAGGCCAAAAATGGAACACACTACGAACTAAAATCGAAGGTAGTGGATCCTCCATCCTACATGAGAGTCGACTCCAAGATTAAATTTTCGCCAAATAAGTCTGCTTTAGCTCAAACGGGTTTTTCAAACAGATGATATATGATAATGTGGCTTCTGTAATTGTGAAATTATAAGTTGCAATTGCAAACTGACTTTTTTATTAAGAGAGTTCAACAATTGGGATAATAGTCGACGAGATATAAAATGAAAGGTTAAATATTTAAATATATTCTTGTGCTTTGCCATAAGTCCTAATTTCCTCAATAGTAAATATATTTGTTGATATGACCTTTACTTACTCCAAAGAAGAGATGGTAACTGCCTTGCGCAGCACCTTTATAGGCGACTCCAAGGCACTTAAAGAAACTGCTGATTACTTGGCAGAAGCAGCAAAAAAAACAGGTATCTACACATTCATTTAGGTTTTTCAATGATGCTCATGGAAATAGTAGACGAGGGTTCTCTTCCTGTAGAAGTCAAGCAAGCCGCCCTTATTCAGCTTAAAAATAATTTTAAGCTGCGTTGGCAGAGCAAGAAGGATCCAATTGAAGCATCCTAAAAGTAACTTATAAAAAACTCACTGCTGCTGGCTGTAGTTCGCTGCCACAAGAATTACAAACTAATCAAACTATATAAGTAGATTTTTACCATCATTGTCTCCCACTAGTATAGAACTTGGATGCCAATCAATCCTATCATTGAAGGACTTTTACAGGATTAAGATCTCTCCCCTCTCATACATATCCTGATTGCCATCGCATCTAGTTTCGAGTTCAGCATCACAGAAGAGGAGCGTAATTGCTTTTTTTCAGTAAATCATTATGTATTTAGTTTCTCAAATCTGTCCTTCCTGCTTTATTAGACCTCATTACCAGAAGACAAGAACCAGAATTAATTTATTTGAGCATTAAGTTTCTCTGGAAAGCCGTTCACTACGAAATAAACGGCTAGCTAAAAATTATTGTGTGCAGGTGGATGTCTCTGCTTCACACAATCATCAGCGCCACTAACCCTAAATATGACACTCACCCTGACGACATTCAGCCGCGATAAACATAGGAATTTTACTATTTTCACACCAAAAAATGGGCAACTAGAATATTTTTGCGTTTTGTACAGAAACACGCCAAAAGAATCACCTATAATAAAAATTAGGACAATAAACCCTTTGCTGATCAGTGGTACGCTAATTACGGAGAGCCTCTGGTCACTGGCTTAATAGGGCAGTTCGCAACTTCAACTACACGAAAAGTGAGATATTTCCAACTCAAATGTTTGCAACCTCTGATTTCAGAAAGGCCAGAAACTGTTAAACAATACGGTGAAGCTTTTCAATATGATTTCCTACTCAGGTTTATGAGATTACAGCCAGAAGATGAGTAGTTAGCTGATAGAGAGCCAATTTAATTTTTGGCAAGGGAGGACGAGCCCTCCACCAATTTTACTAACTTAAAGAGAGTAGCTACTGACGTCTGGATTAGCTTTGCTGAGCTTGGGTGCAAGCCCGAAAAGAAAAATCAAAATTATGAGCCTGGTGTCTTTTTTTTTCAGAATATGAACTATCTTCAAGCTAAACTTCAAGACAATAATCCTATTGAAAAGGAATTGGCCATGTACTTGATTTGCCAATTACGAATACCTATCACTCGTTGCAAGCAAGTTAAACAGATTCTTCCCACTCTCATTTCCAAATTCATCATTCCTGAGTTCAAAAATTAAATTATGTTTCTCCGGGCTCGAGCTGTGGATATTTTTAGTTAGTATGGCTCGATGGAGCTGGACATATAGGTTGTAAAGCAAGCAGTCGAAGGCATATATATGTGTTTAACAAAAGACACTCATCCTTTGGTTCGTATCAAAGCTGCTTCAGCTTTCAATTGTATCCTAAAGCATAAAACAGCTAAAGATTTGGTCAGGCCTTTACTCAAAGACATTTTAACCATTTATCTCCAATTATTGGAACACTATGACTTGGAAAATATTATTAACTCACTATAAAGTATTGTAGAAGATTTTTCTACCTAAATTGCCCCTTTTGCCTTTGATCTTGTGAGGCACCTTGCTAAATTATACTACAAATTATTCAATAAAGATGTTGAACAGTCCAACCAAGAATAATATGACGGATAAGCCGAACTTGCTGCTGCTGGATGCTTAAAAACCATCACCAGGATCATAGAGTCTCCCATTCCACAGGAAACTATAGGTCAGCTTTAAGGGGAAGTTATAATGTTGCTGTAGTTTATTTTCGGGGAGGAAGGAGTTGATTATACAGAAGATGCTTTAACTTTATTGAACTCTTATTTGTATAAGGCGAAGAAGCTATCCGGTCATCTTTGGTTTTACTATCAAGTTGTTGTATACAACATGGTCGGTATTCCGAAATAGATGTGGGGCGTGTTAGATAAGCTACCCTTGCAGTAAAAACAGAAAAATATTATGAAAAACATCAAGAATGGAGAGAGTCCCGAATTCATGGAGCAGTCGATGCCTGTCATTCGAAACTACATTCAGAAAAGTTCTCTTTTAGGTCACGAGCCCCAACAATAAGCCTTCAAGAAGAATACAGTTAGTCTCCTATTTTACCTGATCAATGAGATCTACAAAAAGTAATTAAAATTCAATTTAGAGGTCCAAATTAATACTCAGGTGAAATCAACGCCACATGCTGCACTGCCTTGATAATCTATCTGCTGTAAAATTATCAAAAAGTGTTGCCTGAGCCAATTTACGCTCACATATGGGAAATATGCAAAGTCAACATCCTTAAATTAAAGACAAAAATGATCAAAGTTCTAACTTCACAACTTTTGGGTATATTAATATGGAGTTCTCCCACTCAGATACTAACTTTAGCTCATCGTGACAAGCTTCTTCCGAATTTGTTCAAAGAACTTACAATATATGACGCCAAATATGAGATGGAGCATGAAAGAGCTAGAGTTATCTTAGGTCTCAATGCTCTCCTCTGTCTTCAATAAAAGCCAAACTAAATTATGCCTTTCATTCCTGATGTCTTCAAATCCATTCTTAGACTAGTCAAAAAGAATGCAGAAGAAAGAATATAAGATGAATACCCTTCTAAAAAGCCAAAATTAACAGCTTATAACGATGATGACGACGATGACAATGCTGATATCGAAGAGTACAATTTTTAAAGCGATGAATAAGATTTTTGGGAAGAGCAATACGAGGATAATTACGACAGCGCTCTTGAAAATATCGATGAAATTGCCGAATTTAAGAAAACAATATAAAAATTAGCAGCCTAGCAGCCCTCTTTCTATCAGTAATTAGTCAAAACTGTGGCCACTGAAGATTTGATGGCCATTGAATAAATGATAAAAAAAGTGTTACCATAAGCATAGAATGGACCTCAAAGTGCATGATATGAATTTGAATATTTGAACATTCTATTCATTATTTATCATATCTTTTAGAAGGTTGTGAGCATATGCTCAACCGAATACAGTCCCCGCATTTTCATTTTAAAGTCTAGCTTATCAGGAATTATTGTTTTGTACCTTTTCAGAATTGTCACTATGGCAACTTTACTCTAAATCAGAGCCAGGTGCTGCCCAATGCAATTTCTTTGTCCGGAACTAAAAGGAAAATAACTGAAAGGGTCCACTTTCGAGGAGTCTAAATTGTTCCATCTATTCGGGTCAAAGCTCAAGGGATCTGAATAAAACTACTCTTTGTGATGGTTAGACTTTATTTTAAGGGAAACAATCATTCCTTTTTTTAGTGGAATATTTCCTATGAAATGATCTTTGATCACTTATCGAGGGGAAACTCCAGCAGTTGGACTGTACATTCTCAAGGTTTCTTTTTGCACGTTCTAAAGATAAGTTAGTTCTTTTAATTTTTAAACAGTTAGATCTTAGATGTTATCACCAATAACGTCATCTATTTATTTCCTGACCTTGACTTGCACATCAGGATATTTGGCCAGGAGATAAATCAAGACTGTAGCCATACTTGATGTAGTTTCAGTTCCAGCAACAAAGAAAGTTGCAAACTAATCAATTAGATCATTGATTGTATAATAGTCCTTCTTTTCGGTATCTGCATTGACCTAATGCTATTCTTTAAGTTGATTTTCCCTCACTAACTTCTAAATAACCCCAACAAATTTGTCTGATCCTTCGGAGTGGTTTTATTTAATCTTCTTAACTTGTTCTTTAATAACGTTAGCGGCAAATTGCCTAAAAGTTGATATCATGCGACTTACCTATCTGTCAATTGGTCGTATATTATATTTATAAATTAATGTTGGAAATAAGAAGGCAAGAATCGAACGAGATCTTAGACCCATCTTTTACATAAGACTGTTAAAATATGTAAAGATTTATTGATTTTACAGTTTCTACAGTTTTATATCTCCGAAAAAGCATTTGATGACCACGTTTCCGTAAACTCTCTGAAAAAAATTATTGACATCAATTTTTACTGACGATTTATCCTTGTTTTCTTCAGTTTCCTAAACTTATTTAATCTTCTATTTGGCTATTGCCGAAATGGTTTTGATCTTTGATTTTAAAAAATCAAAGTTAAAGACACTGCTCATGATCTTTTTTTTCTTTTTCCATTCTGCTCCTTCACTAAATAAAAGGCCATTTCCAGTTACACAGTATATACCCATTATCAGAGGAACATTTGTACATTTCTTGTAACACCCCTATAAAGTTTTGTCATAAAACTCTCTAATAAGTAATGGATCAATTAAATCAATAAATGTGCAACCATTGAAGCTTGACAAAACAACTTGATAGTGTGTATAAGTTGTCTTAATGGTATAATGACTGTCATTGTATTTTTATAGGTCCTGTTTACTTCTACCAAACGTCCCTGTTCCCAAAATATTGTATGGACAAACGAGTGTGGTATAGGATGAAGTGAGTATGCGTTTATAGAGCGTAAATTATTTATAAGGCTTGATGATATGTTGATAAATAAGGATTGTAAAGAGAATGATGATGCATGAGCCGATTATGGCTGTTGTTGGAATTTGTTCAATCATTCTGATGACAAAAGTTAAATTAATAAAAATATCAATCAATATCAAAGATGATAATCAACATAAGTAAAATAATCATTCTTCATATAAGTAATTTTCTATCAGTAATTGTAAGATTATTTATGATAAAATGCTCTTGATAAGAGGAAGAGATAATATGAATTATATCACCTTCCACAATCGAGAAAAAATCAAACAATAATACGGAGCTGGAACTGCAACTGCTAAATGCGTCATTTGCTCCACATACTATCGCCCAGGATGCACCAAAGACTAAAATACCCTATTAAAAATGGCATGCAATCATATAATCCATCGAGATTGCCTTAAAGGGCATCGATCCTAATATACATGGCAGAACTGGTAACTAACCTGTGAGCTATGTTCGCGTTATAAAGCTTTTGAAGCTTCAGCTATGAATGCCAAACCAAGAAAAAGAGGAACCAAATCTAAAAAAGTGAAAGAAATTAAAATAGTAAAAAGATAGCGCTGGTACATAGATTATGATTCCATTATAGATTAAGTCAATAAGAAGGGAAAATATCAATTTAAATGATTTCATTTTACATTGTTTCATTCAAGATTATCTAATAATTGTAAACCACTCAAGAACAACATTTCAAGGTAGCAAACTTTAAATAATCATGTCGTTCAAATCACGATTGTGTCTGAACAATTGCTCATTGGTGTCTCTCCTTTATGCATCTTGCGCAATCCCGGCTCAAACTATTGCAGGTCCGTATGCAAGTGAGTTTCTGCTTTATGAAACCACACTCTTAGAAGAGGGTCTATGAGTGATCCAGTGAGTGGCACAGTACAAGGCATGAATTTGTTTGAAAATTTCACGACTAAATTGTTTTTATTGTCTTTTTTATTGAGGTTCATCTTCTCTAGAATTTACTCACGTAAAAAATACTCAAAGTGTAATTTAAAATGAGCCTAATTGATGAGTTTCTCATATATTTAAGAAACAATAGGGTCAGTGATGTGGGAGGATATTTTGACCATAATAATTGTCTGCAAAATAATTAACAAAATTTAATGACGATGAAAAAGTTATTTTAGTTCGATACTTTCACTGATGACTATTTATTCAACTTTTTTTAACTTTTCGCTAAACTTTTCAATCAAGATACTCAATATTTTTGGAACCATACTTTTCTTAATTTGTTTGGAACGTAGAATGTAGGAAAAAAGATAAAAATTGCTTTGAGTAAAAATTCTATACCAATTTTATTTGCAATTAAAGTGATATGCCCAACCATTATTGATAGGCGGCCCATTATGGATATTAATTTATCTAGTATCGAATACATTTCCCAAAAGGAAACTTATAAAACTATTACTGCGAGTCTTACTGCTTTCTGCAATTGCGAACACAATAAACTGTATTAATTTTGTGGTTTTTATTGGTAAGATTTTATTTTGAAAAACGAGGAAAATATCGTTCAGAATATGGTCATCTAAGACTAGTTCTTTTAAATAGATGAGGAGATAATGAAGTAAAGTGTCAAATTTTACTCCCAGCTCATTAGCATGACTGCTTTCACGTAATTGTATGATCTTTTAATCCTATAGTCAGAAGACATTTACATCCGGAAAGGGTCGATGCACCCATTAATCTCCAATTATCAGTTCAGTATCAAAATTAATCAAATTCTATATTACAATTTCCAAAATGTCTGCCCGGTATTTTCTGAATGTTTTACACAAATAGACCATGCTCTTAAGGTATAGTAAATGTGCATTGAGACTACAGAGTTTATGTGGGTAGTTTTATTTTAGGCAGTGAATTATGTTCTTTTTATCGTAACTTTCCTCGAAGATTTGACTAAGACAGTGAAGGGCTTGTTGATTTGAGTTCATATTTGTGAGTGATTCAATAATCAAATTATAGATTACCTTTGGAGACTGTTTGCTGTGGCTACGGTAAATGTGAAGAATTTTCAGTAACTGGTCTTGATAGTGGGAGAGAGGGGCTTAAAACCAATTTACCCGATGAAGAAGAAAATCAAAGTGCTCTGGAGATTCAATGGTACGCCGCAAGAGAGCAATTAAGCACTCTCGCAGCCCTTCTGAAGGCTACTTGGCCGATAAAATATATTAATAGATTTTCTTGGGAGAGGATTTTAAGAACTACATGTCTTGATAGCTGACAACTTCTACAACTATATTTTATTATTATACAGTCACACACCGTACACAATCATAACAACTTAACATTCACAAAACATCCAATTTTCTGTCTTTTCCTGAGTCAATATATTCTTGTAAAGTAAAATATAACCTTTATTTAGGTCTTAAATCTTAGCCAATATTTTGGTATCGAATTTTGAATTATTACTTGATATTAGTATAAGCCATATAATTCTTTTATTAAATTTTTCTAATTATTATCATAACTGTATGAGTCTTAAAATCACACGAATATATCAGTTCATCTTATTGAAATACTCCTCCACCTATTGATGAACTTCCTTACGATTTAAGAACATATCTTTTTTAAGAGATTCTATGCCTTCCTTTCTTTTTATATCGCATGCGAGCTTATGTCCACTCAAGTCAAAGAGACTGTTCTTAATAAAAGCAAATATACTTTCAATAAAAGTTTAAAGATGCGATGATAAATATAGCTGAGATGAAATTATAACTGTATCGGAGTTTCTTTCATTCCTAATTATTTGTTGCCAAATGTTTCCTTTAAAGTAAAGATTATTTATTCTTATTGAGGGCTGTCTTTTACTGACAAAGATTTAAATTTTTTTCTTTTATCTTACATTTTTTCCCTGATAATTATGCTCTAAGCATTACTCTTTGGTTCAACTTCAAGGATTTAGGCTAATTATAAGTATTTAAGGCAGAAAGTATGATTAGACTCCAACTATGGGAATTTACTATTTTCTGGTGTCTAAACTGAATGGGAAATCTTATGAGCGAAAGAGAAAGCTAGTACAAAACTATCTTCTTTTATCATAAATGAATTTAGATTTTTCATGGTAATTAACGGATTAAACAGATACAAATCCATATTAAAGTGTTTATCCTCAAATCGTAAATTGCCATTTTTGATGAATATTTTTGATGTAGAGAATAGATGATCTTTTTTTTTATAATTTCTTATTCCTTGGGCAATTAAAGAGCTGAACAAGATTCGCTTTGTAATCATTTTTGTTATAAAATTTAATGTCAAAAATCCACCATACTTAAAATAAATTATCACAATTAAATTCAACAATCAGAATTGACTCCTCATTTTATTATCTCCATTTAATTCTATGCTGTCAATAAACAAATCAAATACAAAAAGTAAAATCCCAGTGGGTTGTAACCGAACTCTTCAGATTGAAAGACAAACATCAGCCAAATCAACCCATTCGAATTATGATGTTCACCTTAAAATTTACATTTTATAGCCAGCTATCGGTAGTGACTAATACTCGCCTAAAAACCATCAAACGATATTTAAGCCCTCTGCCTATGTTTAAAGCTTTTCATTGTCGCTCCATCAGTTAAAAGAAGCTTCATATCATCATTTAACTGTTATGCAATGATCATGGACTGTCAGCTGAACTAAATTTTGATTAAAGGAAAGAAGAAGCCAGCAAATGATCTAAACGAAATAATTTTGTTGTTAAAGAATTCGTCCTATGCGAGGAATCTTAAGTTTTTGAAGTTTGTCGCCTCTGAGTTGATTGGTTCATGGTACCCCCTTTCAAATGTAAGGGTCCTAAGCTGAGTTGATTATCATCAATCATACATCTCATACATCAGATATCCATATCCGAATTTTAGGATTGAGTAATTTTCCTTTCAAGACATACTAATTTTAAACTAATTTCACTTTCTAGGAAATTAATCATTTTACTTTAAGGACTTACTAATTTTGCATTTAGGACTTACTAATTTTAAGGAGGGACT
>Ga0302188_10000315_pt1 | contig 41546 bp, 28 predicted proteins | sample II_Bog_E2_1_FD_198783 | JGI IMG/M metagenome (GOLD analysis project Ga0302188, IMG submission 198783) | Peat permafrost microbial communities from Stordalen Mire near Abisko, Sweden - II_Bog_E2_1 | ecosystem: Environmental > Terrestrial > Soil > Wetlands > Peat | place: Sweden: Abisko... | reverse complement strand
ACCCCAACCCCAACCCCAACCCCAACCCCAACCCCAACCCCAACCCCAACCCCAACCCCAACCCCAACCCCAACCCCAACCCCAACCCCACCTTTTTAAAATAAAAAGTTTACATATCAATATTTACAAAGTCTAAATCATTTTATTGAAATATAATTTCTTCATATCATTTAGATAGACCTACTAATAATAAAAGCACAAGAGAGCACTACCTAATTCGTTCTTGTGTTTTTTTGCAGAAGCAATATTTTATCAATTTATAAGGTTTAATGACATAATTTAAAAAAGCAAATTTCTAAAGTTTATCAAATGAAAATTACAAAAGATAAAAATTGAGAATTATTTCATCTTTACTGTTATTAATTTCAATTCTAAGATAATATTTAAAAACTTTAACTTATTTTTTAATTTTAAAGATATCAAACACTAATTTTATGGAATGAGAATTTTTAAATTAACAAACTTAATAATTATCAAACTTTATATCAGAAGTCATATTAAGTAAAAATTATTATTTTTAGAGCTCTTTCATTGGTTTTGCTATCTTTATGAATTCCATGTTAATTTTTGCATTTTTAACTTTAATCGTTATGAATAATATAATACGTTTTGATAAGTTATCATAAGAACTATTCAAATATCCTAACCATTTTTAGTTTCTTAGTTTCTCAAGTGATTAGCCAAAAGCTATTGTGTAATTAATTTTCTTTGTTAATAATAATAATGATTTAACAATAATAAATTGAAGAGAATTCTTAAAGCACCTCCAGTCTAGCCAAATATGAGCAACTTCCAAATAGCTATGCTGACTTTTTTTTTATGGGAAAAATACAAACTTTAATGAAATTTTAAATGGGAAAACTTTAATCCATAAGCATCTTTACCGTTCGCCTTGGCTACTTGGTACAACTCTTTATTACTTGTCTAGTCATTACTTCGACAAATATACAAAATCAGCTCATATCTGTTGTATTTCCAGCAATTGAAATTCAAATAATATATCGTATTTTCCAAGGTATGATAATTCTCTTTAAGATCTTTTTGACGAAAATAATTTTTAATTAGTTACTATATTCTGAAAGGAAATCAACTTTTGACAAATTTAATATGAAAGTAATTTCTCATATGCTGCTAATTTCCGAAATAGATTTATTTATTTCGGCAGCACTGTTAATCATCAACAACCAAGAAAATATCTTTAATTTCATCCTGTCATCAGCCTTTAGAATATTTGTAGCTATCTATCTATAAAATTACATTAATAGGAGAGATTATTTATATCTAACATCTTAAGTTACGAACATTATTTTTAGAGGGTTTTATATTATAGGGTCACTGCTAAATTCAATACTCATACTAACAACCAATAACGATCAATCTCTCATCATTTTGTTCATTTATAATGTCATCTTCTGGATATGGATCCTCATATACGGAATAGAGCTTTATGCTCATCATTTTACAAAAAACATGATCCTCGTAATTACTTCCTTCCTCGGAATGATCAGCTACTTACTAGCAGAATGCATTTTCTTAAATGCCCCCTTCTTTGCAGTAACTTAATTTTCAAAATACATACTCCTTGAAGTAATCCTATTTATCTTTTTAAAATCATCAATGATCAACAAAAAATTTAATAAATTTAATCATGAATTGGGAAAGGAAGATAAATAACACATGAGAGAAGTATATTTATTTATTAGCTCAATGTATGAGCGATATCTTTAAGACAAGGATATGTAGGCCCTTTTAATTGGTATATTCAGCTAGCATTAATAAAAAAAATGTTAAAATTCTGCATGCTATTCTCTTTTGAAAACAATTTATGATCCTGTTCTCATGACTTAGGTATCTCTTGCAAGTTTGTCTGTCGGAGAATAAAGATCGAATTAATCATCTTTTCGATTCTATTTACGCTGTTTCTATGAAAGAATTCTTAGTGAACATTAAAAAAAAGACAAAAACGAGCTTATTAATTACTGTGAATTTCTGTACACAGAATTTGGTAATCCCTTCGTCATAGAAGTTATTTTAGTTAAAATATTACATTTAGACTTGAATATTTTCGAGAGACTTAAAGTGCAAAGAATGAGATTAGCTTTAAAATAACAAACAGAGACTCTCAATCATCAACTTTATCAGGGAAAGCTTTATCTTGAACATGTAATCGAATCATAGGCTATTCTTGAATAAATTACTAATGGAATCCGCGGATATTTGTTTAAGAGTATCTCTATTTGGAATGAAATCAAAGGAAATGAAATCAAAATGACCAATATATTTAGATCTATCGATTAAAACTTCCAACTGATTGAAAAGATCAATGGAAAATGGAAAAAAATATCAATATATCTCGAATTGAATCGATATTGGAAATTTATCTATATGAACTATGTTCATTTTATTCTGAATGAAAGGATTAAACATAAACAAATATTAGGTTATCGAAAGGAAGAGAAAGCAGCATCTACTGCTATGGAGTTCAGAATATTCGAATGCCAAAAGGATTTAGATTATATTGATGAAAGCCTTCTCTTTCATAAGTAAACCTTGTATATTAATGCTGTTATGATTAATAGAGAGTTAATGATTAATAAAGTAAGTAAAAATTGCAAGAAATATCTTGAGAATAGCGAGCATTATTTTATCGGAAATGAAGTTAAAGTGCTGCTGCCACCATAGATAAGAGATACTCATACTGAAAAAGTTATTAATTTTTTATAAAAAGGATATCTTAACAATCAAGACTTTTATAAGCCCCAGCTCACTAAATGTGAAGTGAATCGCAATAAGCAGATTTCAGTAGTTAAATTCTATAAATTTTATATAAATGAATCAAATTGCCTTGAACTTGTTGCTCTTCTAAAAATTAATCAAAAGTTAGTCAATGCTTCATCAAATGAGGAGAAGGAGGAGGAGGAGAATAGTATATCTAAATTAAAGGAAAGCTATATACATCCTAAAAATTTCCATCTAAAATATATTTAAGCAGGATAACAAGAAAATAGTTCTCCTTAAATTAGTAATATCTTCTTAAAAGAATAGGGATTCATGCCTTGCTCTAATTTAGATGAACTGACCCATATAAAATTAATAATTCGATTATTTACACTCATCATTGTGGGTTCCATCATAATGCTCATAATTTTGACAAGAGGAGATGCTGTTAGTGTCATCAGTTATTCAAATCAATATATTAATTTTATGAATATGTATCGCTATCCTGTTTCTTTAGGCGTCAACTACATGAAATTATTCCTATCAATCGGCAATAAATCAGATACTTAAAATCAAATTAATAGCGCAACTATGGCATTGGAAAAGTTTGAGAGTCAATCTTCAACAATTTTAACCCTATATGATTAGACCATCAATCTTCCCAATACTTATCTACCTTTTAGAAATAATTCACTTAACAAAGGATTAGCTTACGATCAAGTGGATCTTTTTTATTTGATCTTTTCAGACATCACCACTCTTAATAATCTTTCCTTCAATAGTACGAGTTATGACTTTGTACAGTATAACTCTTACATAAAACCGAGCTATGATACTTTGATGAATAAAACAAAGAACAACTTCCATTCTTCGTTTGGGTTGCTCTTCTACCAAATTCAGATGGAGCAAGTTGCAGTAACTGTGGTGCAGCTATTTATTTTTTTAATAGTAACAACTTTTTCACTTTATAAAATAAAAGTGTTTCATAATAAGATGAGAATGATCATGTAAATATTACTTGAATTGAGTCCCGTCGATATTTCTAAAATTATGAGCTACCAAGATAAAATTTCTATTCTCTTCTACAAATTTCAATTGCAGATTTCTGTGTTATCCCAGTAAGAGTGTGAAAAAAAGTAGTAAAGACATTTATAATCTCTCAAAGAAACTAAAACCATGACGATAAAAGGTGAAAGCTAAGCTGTTTTAAATAATAAAGCCAAATAAATAGCATAATAAAAGTAATAAAAAATAAAGATAATAAAATTATACATTTTTGTAATTGTAACAATGGTCTGCATCATCACCGCAGTAATCAGCATTTAAATATTAACTTATGTCTCAGTTCAAGATCTGATAACGTTTGAAGAAGCAGGTTTCTTCTTTTTGCAATATTTTCCATCAGCATCATTTGTTTCTTATGGATGTGTTTAAAAATATTACAGTCTAAACTATCCAAATTAAGTTTAATTTGATCCTGAAAGATATGCAGATTCCATTTCCTCGATGGAAATATTTTCTAATCGACCGTATATTGGAGAAGTTGTTGATACAAACTCAGAATACTATCAAAAATAAAAAAACTATTTTTATGGTAATCCATGCTCATACAATCCCAGCGTTATTGCTTCTCTCGGACTTAATGAGGAACAATGTATGGAGTTGAGCAATCGTACTTTTACACAAGGCCTATCAGCCTTCATTCGTTATGGACTCTAAGAAGCTAGACCATACATCCAAGGAAATTCAAATATGTCGGTTTTAGATATCACTGAGTTCACTACTAGCGCCAGCGTTTTATCCTTATACATACTAGATGCAATTAGTACTTGGAATGAATAATTCCAAATTAAGATGGAAGTGATCCAAAATACAAATAGCTACATCAGTATCGGGATAGCTATTTCAATTGTATTTCTCCATATTGTGTTGTATGAAACTTTCCTGATGAGTGGCCTAACTAAAACCTTCAAGTTCATCAGTAAAGTATACACAAATTTTATGCCGTAAGAGGTAATTCTAAAATAAAAGATAATAGCTCAAAAGTTTATTAAAATGAAATTTTTCAGGCAATGCAAAAATTGATCAATTATCTTTATCATTTATCATTAATAAATATTAAAGTCTAAATTATTAAATAAGATAATTAATTTGATGGGAAGAAGGATTTTATAGACATTTAAGCAAATATAAAGATAATTTAGAACTCATCATTAAAATTAACAAAGGGGCTGGGGCTCAATTGGTTGGGCCATCTCCACAGAAGCATTCATTCTTAAAGGCTCAGATAATGGATTTGTAATTCCTCTTCGAGTGCTTTGGGATTTTCTTAATACCAGGATACATATAGCAGCCAGTAGCAACCCCAATCCCAAGGCATCCAATACATATAATAAAAACTCAGAATTTGGATATATTTCAATCAACCGAGAGTTGTCAACAAATCCAATGCGATTCTGCTCCTTATCAAAAATGATAACCCGATGATGAAAGAAAATATCGCCCAGAATTAGAAAATCAATGGGGCTGTTATCAATGAAGACAATTCCCAATCTACAGTCGCGATTGCTATAACTTCCAAGTATATATGCTTGTGGAGTTATGTTAAAAGAAAGTTGAGCACTGAGAAGAGATATATTTGGATAGTTAACACTTGAGGGGCATTTGCATCTTCTCAGTTATCCGTCTAAGTGAAAAGATGATTACTTATTGAAGGTTAGCAAAACTGAGAGAAAAGAGTTCGATCAAACTCATTGTAAAGATGTTATGGCATTAGAATGAGGGAAGTTCCAGAATCTACGAGTGCATGCTTTATTTGAAAAGAGGCTTACCCAACTTTCAGATCCCTCACAGGAATAGTCCAATAATCATAAAGACTTGCGTTGATATAGACAGCCTAAGGAAAGTCATCATCACTGATATTATAGTAGAAATATGACTTTTCCTTGAGTTAATATAATCCTAGCTTGAAACCAAACTTAGACGAAGTGAGCTGTCCATCTTTATAAGCCTGTTCAAAAATATTTGGACGGTAAAGATAGTTACTAAGTCCCATAATACCATCAGCCTGCGAGTGTTCTGTATCTCTCTGATAATCTGCTAAAACAAACTCTACTGTGGTCGAAATCGAGTCAAAACCAACATTATCGATGATATAATAGCCTTTTATCTCGCCCTTGCCATATTTTAGTTATTCACGGTCATTACTAATCCGAGAAGTCTCTGATTTTTTCGGATTGAATCTGCGTACATCCCATGGGCAGTTACTGCAATTTTTAGCTGGTATCCATAAATGATGGCTCCCTGTGTCGAGAATGACGTCTGCTCGTTGTGGTGGAGAGCCCACTTCTAATTTACAGTAGTACTGATACTAATTCATAGTTGATCTACGTTGTAGAAATTAGTGATCTCCATCTAATTATAACTGCTGATTTGCGCCTTCTTCACTTTTAATTAATTCTTGACACTTTCGAAGAGTTCAATCCTAGATGAAGATGGATGGACTTTTTGTAAGAGAGAGTGAGCAACGGAAACAGTGCTATAAATGTGGCTATCAACAGGTAATGGGATGGGAGGAGGCGAGCTAACCCATTAAAAACAGAGAGCGAGCCCATTATACTTACTTATATTCTAATTTAAAAAGCATTCAGGCCTAAAAATATAGCAATGATTATTTATTTATAATCTTAGGCCGTATGAATACTAATATTTCTTTGTAAATACGAAGACTATCTATTGCAAATAAAAATAATTCAAGGATAAAAAGAAACTGATCATTTATAATATATTGAGAATTCATATACATTCTAATCATGAAGGGAGTCGAAGAGGAGATACAATAGGAGTACGATTTCATCGAAAAGATAGGCACTGGAGCATTTGGACATATCATCAGCGTACGCGGCAAAAATGATGGCAAAATATATGCCTGCAAGATTGAGAAGAATCACGGTAAAGTACCCTTTCTTTCATCTAGAAAACAATTCTTGTCGAAAAATAATTTCACATATTGGTTTAACTCAACCCCACTGGACGCTTTCCAGAAATCTATACCTTCCGCAAACTACAAGAAAACTCTTATATCATCATGGAAAAACTTGATCATAATGTTGATTAAATTTTCATTGATCACAAGCAAAAGTTTACGTTGCAAACAGTGGCTCTCATTACTGAGGAAATGTTTACAGGCCTGAAAGTATTGCATTAGTATGGATATTTGCACCGCGATCTAAAACCTGAGAATATGATGATTAAAAAAGGGAGTCACGCGATTAAGCTGATTGATTTTGGATTGGCTGATGGTCTAAGAGTGAGAAGGGCAAGCACTTTAATTGGTAATGTGCGATTTTGTTCAAGAGGTGCTCATTTTGGTCTCTCGTCAAAGAAGGAAGACCTCTAGTCGCTGGTCTTTGTCTTGTTCTATTTACTGACTGGGTCTTTACCATGGCAGCAAAGCACCAAAGATGAGATTGAAATGTAAATAAACCGCAGAAACGATCTCGGGTGTCAACCCTAGACACCAATTCTGCGACTTAAAAACATCTTTTTATAAAATGTGAAATTACCGTCAACCAAAAATCAGGTTAAGTTGGCTTTTTATTCATAGTTCATGTAACTGATAGAGTATGTCTATAATTTATCGGGGGACGAGCCAGATTATAAATCAATAGATCATCGATGTGAAAGACTTTTATTGTTGGCAGGCACACGAAGAGGCAAATGCTATGAATGGTGCCCAACAGACTGTCCATTAGCCTCGCAGCCTGAGCCCTGGTCTATCTTCGACTGAAAGCAATGACTGTATAGTGACTTTTATTGGATTATATTTTTACAATAATGGGCGTGATTGCCTTCTGAATAGTTTCCGTATAAATAACTACATTTTCATGTTACCTGTTCTAATTGATGTGGTTTGTACTCTAATTGCCCAAACATGAAAACATAAATGCAGATTAGAAATTCGGTTACGTTCAAATTTAAATTATTTTCGAAAAGACAACAACACAAATTCATATCCAAACCATAATTGATTTATTTTCTTATCTTTTTCTCATTTTTTTACTGAACTGCGTATCTCAAGAATTATTTACTTTTTTTATATTCGTTTTTACAAACAATTGAATGGATATTTAAGGGGAGACAGATTGCCTGAGGCTCGAAGTATCAATTGGGAATATTTATTTTGAGAAAAAGTTCCATTTTGGAGATTTTACACTTAAATCATTGCTGAATTTTAGAGTTTTCCAATAATTTTCATTTAAAAAAGTTGATGGCTTCTTTGAAACTTAAGACTCTATTGATCCTTATTGCACTCCTACTTCTAGTGTGTGAAACACGCAGAAAGCATCATTCAGATAGCTCCAGCAGCTCAGACAGCAGCTCAGATAGCTACCAACGCTGCGACCGTTGCCCAATTAGATGGGTGGCTTATGGTGATTTCTGTGCAGGATTCACTGTTGGTGATGTCTACACCGTCATCGATGCAGCATTCGCTGAAGTTGATGCCGGAACACTCGCTATCACTTCACTAACTTCATCCATTTCCTCTACCCTGAACACTAAGTGGGACAGTGCTTGGAACGTTTTTGTGCTCAAGAATTCCAACGCCGACTACAACGCAGTTTTTGTCGGTTATGCCTTCAGAGATCATTGGCTATGGAACAACAACTACCACAACCACTACACTATCGTCATATGGAAGGACTACAACTGTGCCACATGGGCCACTGTTGACCTCAGCGCTTCTGCTTTCAGCAGCGGTTTCAACCATTTACCAAGCTATGCTGCCGACTACCTCAACCTCAACAACCTTGACCTTTACCACGATCCTTGGACTGCTGGCAACTATATCATTGGAACTGACGGAGGACTTAACTTCGGAACTCACGACACCTACGACAACAGTGCGGAAGACAGCAGCAGTAGCAGCAGCAGCAGTAGTAGTAGTAGTAGCAGCAGTGATAGCTTTGATTGCGAAAGAGATGATCATAAATGTGATAACGGCAGAGGGCGCAAATATGGAAACTACCAAAACCTTTACGGAAGTGCCTACTCAGGAGTTGTGTTTGAGGGTTACTCCGATGAATTCTACGGCACTTTTTGCACAATTAGTGATCCTACCAACGTAGGAGTCTACGCTTACGGAGAAACAACCGATAAAAGTGGCGGTCTTTACTCATACTTTGTCTTGCAGACCCGCTGAAAATCTTTATGATTCATTCCATAAGAATTAATTCTTCTGTTTGGTCAATTTTAAACACTTTTAGATCTAAATAACGGTTTGAAATATTCTCTAACTGGATCCATTTTACTAATTGAAAAGGTGATGTTATTTATAACAAATAAAACCGTTATCAATTAGAATGGATACAGTCGCTATTATGACCTTTTAATTTATATATTTATTTTGATCTATGCATTTAATATCAGCATCTTCTTACGAGTTGCTTATCACATTTTATTCCATTCACTCATTCTTTTATTATTATTAAGATAGAATGGAGCACATCAACGACTTTAAGAGAGCTGTCTTCCCACATGCCAACCCTCAGAGAAGAAGACTAGCAATTTCACAGCAGCAACTCGACACCTACTTTTCTAATCTAACACTAGCAGAAATGTCTTCAATTCTCACAATTGCTGATCCTCATATTCTAAACTTCCTTGTCGCCGAACTCTTACAACATGCGCTCGCCACTCGTAAAGTGGCTAATTAAGCATTTATAGTCACTAAAAAGGATGCCTACTCCCAGGAACAGCCTCTTCTATACGTTTATGATAGTAAACTCTTTAGAAATGGCAATTTACCCCGTTAATAAAACGATTTCGTGGGGTCATTTATCATTTGCTATAAATAAAATGCTCCCGTCTAGCAATCCGTCTTTGAGATAGTTGATGCAGATTCAATTATACCCTGTCAGTGGGTGTTAAAAGTGAAAGAGAGTTGCCTCCTAAGAACCTACGCATATCTGCGCTAAACCCTATCAAAAGTGACTCACAGTAGCGATAAGATGGTGCTGGACCATTCAACTTACTTCAGTTTTATGCAAGGGTGGCTGAAGTGTTATTATTGTTACAATCTTGATGTTAACATACACTATACCTTTCAAGCCATTCTTATCCTACTTTAAAATCAGCTTCTGCTACACTATGTTGCCTCCCTCTCACCGCAAGAAAAGCTAAAACATATGCATTGCCAACCTATTCGATGTATCGACAAGCCCAAAAATAAAGAACAATTTACACTCACTTAAAGCAAATTTGGAGAAGTTGGATGGCAAACTTTGAAAATAACAGCTTTTTAACTCAAGTACAGAGTGTAGGAGGATGACGAAAAATACAGTTGCTTTCTACCACAAAACGATTAAACATAATACTGCACAGAAGAGGAGTTAGAAAATTAGGATCGCACAATTTTCATAGCTTTTGAAAATCTGAGACGTCTTGAAGCCGAGTACGCTAATCTTTACTGAATGATCTGTTTTATATATTTCCATAGCTGATCCATAATCAATGAAATGATAAATCCAAAATTCCTGTGAATAGATCTGAGTATCTACAATCATACAATGCTGCCTCCTCTCAGCAGTCGCGTCAGCAATGACACCTGCAGCAGCGCTACTCCGATAATAATAAACACTTAAAGTACTTGGTAGCCCATGTATAAATGTGTGTTCGTTAATATTCCTTTCGCTACCAGTTATTTCATTAAATAATTTCTCTGTGAAATGGTCAGTAGAGCCTATCTATAAAGAAAAATACCTTGAATTAGTTACTCATATTTTAGATACGTTACTGGGAGTCTGCCATGTGCTCTTTGGTGGTCACATCGGAACCAATATGAATTGGGGAGGCTAATATCATCGATATCAGTTTCTTAACCTAACCAGTGCCCATAAAACGAACAGTATAATTGAACTCTTTCTTTCCACTAAAACTAAGACCAGTTGTTGTGTAAAACTTTCTGTCGAACAATATCCGGTCGCCATTTTCATAAATCAACAATCGTACTTCTTCTCCGGCGCGGTATTCAGATGCACCATATACTTCAGCGTCCTATTGTTTCCAATACACAAATATTTCCATTTTATATTCGTGATCTGTGGAAGGCATTAGCACGAAGTCATCGAAGGGCGCATTCTTAAAAGTATAAACTTTCACATTTCCATAAGTCATGTTGTTTTGAACGCGTAATTCTTGCTCACGACGGTTCACCTATTGTTTCTCGGATTCTTCAGTTGTTTCAGGAATAGGCTCATCGCCTTGTGTCAATGTTACGAGGATAAGAGAGAACAATAGTATTAACAGATTTTTCGTGGATATCATTTAGTTATTTTTTGAATGATTGATAAGATTATAACATGTATAAATGCTAATCAAATGTTCGAATAAACTATCACAGGGATGAAGATCTACTTCATCAAGGATATCAATTCAATTATTTTTACTTTTAGCAGATGGTAGTTGATTTTATGCGCCCTCCTTTTAATAATAATATTTTGTACTTGCTATATGAATACCATAACAGACGAGTTTAAGAAAAAAATAGCTGCACGCTATCATACCTCCAATTAATCAAAAGACGCGTTTAGATTGGATCCAGCCAATTAATGGATCAATAACACTTAGTTGAAGTTCATGCAGCATTTTGAGTCCATCAATGTTCACAATTCTAATATTAAACCGCAAGATGCCAACTCATAAGATTATGAATACAAGTTTGCACAAGCAATATAAGATTACAAGATCCAAGATAGTCCTATAGAAGGCATCATCAATTTCTACGAAAATAATGAAAAGATTACCCCTGCTATCATTGCTTTCTGCTAACAGCCAAGTTTACCTAAAATAAATGCAAATTTGGCTGAAGAGTTAAAGAGAATTAGTAAATTCTTTGAAGGAAAATAACCTGTTCAAATGAAATTGAACCCCGATCAACTTCTGGATTTATAGAGATACTCATCATTTCTTTAGTCCTTTGGTCGGAGAAATCGAGCTTTATAGTTTAAAAATTTACTGTTGAGAAACAACAATTTTAACATTTCTGCCCCCCTCACAACTGCAAAAGATTTTCAAGTAGATACTTAATAACTGTAATAGATGAATCGAGAGCAATTGCAATCCATGAAACGAGTCGACTTGATTCTGTTGTAATTGGTCAATGAGAAGAAAAGGAAAAGCTATGCAGCAGATTATTTCTATGTGATGGAGATGAAATTGATGGAGCTATTAGAGTATATATTAAAGGATGAACCTCAGTACAATGAACTCAACCCCACAGCAAAAACAAAGTTAGTCCTCAAGAATCTATAGAGTTTTAAAGGAAAGGAAGTAGATGGAGAAAGCAAGATTAATCTGCTCAGAATTTTTTTCTAAGATTTCACAGCTCTAAAGCGTGAGAAGGAGCAGCAGCAGGAGGCACTTACTCCTATGAAGAAGATAGACAATAATAAAACCGTCAGGCTCTCATCTACCAGCAAGAATGGTTCATCAATAAAAAAGCAAAGCCGTAATTAATCGCAAAAACCAAAGATAAAAAAGAGTTTCGTGAAATCCACAAAACAAAACAAGCAAGACGAATGGTTAGGTCATATCAAATGATTATAATATTGTTCAAACAATATGCTTTTCTATTCATTTATTATATATTGTTAGATGTCGATATATAGTGGTTTCGCGACCAGAAAGGACGAAACTAAATATAATGGACTACTCGCAAAACTTATTTTACTCATGCAAAATCATCTGTTGGAATTTATTTCGGGAGGGACAGGACAAGCAAAAGTTCTATCCTATACGAAGATCATCTTCAAGATGAAGGATTATGAGGAACATAAGTATTTGCCTCCAAAGTTCTCTGAGCTCTTGGAGCCTCTTTGCAAAGTTCTAGGATTGCCTATATCATAAAAAGTGGTTGATCCAAATGTGTTCCTTCAAAATTAAGATAAAAATTAAACGGATCACGGAGATAAACATTCCTCGAACTCTTTGCATAAGTTAAACATCAAGCCTAAATTGAACAGCTATGAACTCGAGAGTCAATAACTCCGTAGAATCAAGAAATGTTCTTTACTTTAATAAAAATCACAGCGGTTAGAAAATATCGCAGAGGGGCATCAGCAAAAACGAACTGTTTTCCTATCATCCGCAGATTTGAAAGGGCGAAAGGATAATGGGCTCATCCCAAAGGAGCATAAGGTTATAACACATACGGAACAGTCATAATGCTCTTAAGGTGAAGATAAAGAAGTTCCCTTTCGTGAATTTAGGACAGCCTCCCACCAAAGTGCCTTTTCCAAGTTAGGTAAGAACTTACGATATAAGGCTCACTTAGCCCTGCATTAAGCACAATAAAACATCTTAAAAAGAGAGTTTCCTATACGTGCATAGATGCGTTGTAAATTAAGGAAAGAACAGTATAAAGACCCATCTGGTCCTTGATTTATATTTTAAAAGCCATCATTTCATTGTGCTACTTGCTGTCTATAAGAATAGAGGATATTGAGGATTTATTAAAATTATTTATTATAATTGTCATCATATTATATAATTAGCTTCCATATGATATTAATAATCTCCTTACTTAAATATGAAAATGAGGCTATTCTTGCAAATAATTCTTTCTCAATAAACCTTGTTCTTATTAATTCCACTTTTTTATATTCTCATTAAATCAATCAGTTAAAGACACTGTCTGCTGCTGCTCCTTCTTTTGTTTTTATTGATTGATCAATGTCCATAATAATAATAATCAACTCAAATGAAGAAAAAAGAAATTTGTGGCAGTATATGTGCCTGCATTTTTCTCGGTTTAGGTTTATTCTCTTTAATTGGATTGCCCAGTATCGTTGATGATGCCATTTTAGATGGAGTAGTCTTGGACCCGAATACCTATGATGTATGGGGTGCTAACCCTGGTTCCACGAATACTATCACTGTACGCAATTTTACATTCTTCAACATAACAAACGCACGTGGATTTCTCTATCGCAATTAAAAGCCTCGCTTTAACTAAATAAGCAACTATCTTTATCAATAATGGAGCAATTTTACGGATCTTACATATTCCTAAGACCGAGCAGTTATTGATTTTAACTATTGGCTCTATTTTACTATTATGAACGGATCGAGAGATGTTAATTAAACGGTCACTGTTCTCAACCTTGCTCCTCTTGGATTTTGGTCACAACTGGATACAGTCGACATTACTTCATTGGCAATACAGGGCTTTGGCAGCTTGTTTGTTGAAATGAATAACACTATCAAAATGCAGGCCATTGGACAAGGTGTGGCTGGGCAGTTTCTACCCAATCGCACAGCTTGGGATCCTCTTTGTCAAAAATTAATGCTTACTCCCGTATTTTGTGATATGTTATGGTCTGATCCTATCTACGGATTGTCTGACCAAAATAACTACTAAATTTGGGTGAATTATACTTATTACGAAAGTCATGACTCAGAATTTGTGCTTTATGAATACTTTGGGTTTGAAAGGACACAGATGATAGCTATGAGCAAGATTTTCAAACAATGGTGCAGTACGGTAGACAATATCCTCAATAATTGGTATTGTGGAGGCTTATCGTGCCAAAACTATGATTTAACCATATTACAACTCAGTAGTGCTGGTCTAACTGCTAATCCTCCGTCGGGTGAAGCAGCCGACTCCATATGTTTAACAGGTAATATCACATGTGAAGGATTTCCTGAGTTGTTCTCGTTTTATAAATTCTAGTTTCCAAAAATAAAAAATGACTCTTCCTTCTTAGGACTTGAATTTTCCCTTTAAACAACAAGGAATTTATTTTCTCCATACAACGGTACTTTGTTAAATGTGGGCAACCTTTCTCATTTATTTAAAATTGGTTAGTCTTTTGATAAGGATTCATCAAACATAACGTTGATGTAAGAATTAATTAGAATCACTCATGGTTAAAGTGATAAACATGCATTGGTAATTTGGGAGTATGCAAAATACTTCACATATGAGTTTGTGCTGAAAACAAGCCAAAAAGGTGTGAGGAAAATGGCTGGATTGGCAGGAGTATTCACCGCAGCTTTGTATCAGTCTTTCATACAATTTTCTGAATGGTTTTTGAAGGAACAATTATCACTGTTGGTTGCATAATTAATGCCAGACTGCGAAGACTTTTTAACCAACACTATTTAATAGGCAGATCCTGCTACAGTAAAGCAACTTTGCAATAATATTAACACGTAAAATTACACTAATTATTTCAAGCTCATTGAGCCCTGCCACAATTAGTTCCATCTTGACATTTTTCAGTCAAGCAACAAGCTGTCAGGTTATGTTATGGGGTAAATATGCAATGCTGGTCAATAATCAGTGCTAACACTTGTTGAGAAAGCTCACTAAAAGATATTCTCTCACTACAAATGCACTGCTAGTATGCAAACTAATCGATGCACAGCCTTTTAGCTCGGACTCAAACAGTTTATTAACAGTGAAATCACCTTGAACCCTATCACTAATACTATTAAACAATATCCCTCTGATTCATCAGCTCATAACTGGAATCCTGAGCTGCAGGAATGGGAATATAGGCACTTCCTAAAGTAAGTTTACGGAGATACTGATTTTGACCCACAAAATTTTAGTGATTACTACCGTGTGGCTGATCTGTTATCGTTTGATAAACTGTTCAGTGTACCAAAGGTTCAAGATTTGTTGTTAATCACTAATGATACTTAATTTTAAGAACTTTTTTATTGGAAAAACAAAACATTGCTCTTAGAATACATTCGATTTGTAACTGTCGAGGTGGGCTTTGGAGGATTTACTCAGGAAAGGACTGCACACTAATTGTTGTTCGGCTATTAAGATGAGTTTCTAAAAACTCTCAGAGATATGGACCCAATGCTTGGAGGAGATCCCTCAATCGTCACCCTCGTCGCCCTAAACGAGCCAAACTCAACCTTGTAAGAAGCTAAGTAAAAGCCTCAATCAATGTATACTGGATACTCAGATCCTCTGCTGACTCGAGTATACCTCACAAACATGGGAAAAGATTATGTAACTTATAATCGCAGCTATTATGATGGATACTCACCTCAAACTTAACTGACTAATCCATTCAAGGAAAAATTGGAATTGTTTGGCACAGATGCTATTCAGAATAGACCCATGAGTCACCCCAGCGACAATCAATACATTTACATCGATACACTCTATCGAATCGGATAGCTTAGTTTTGATAGAGAAGAAGAGCGTTATGGATTTAAAATATATCGCTATACGATAACAGATCGAACTTTAGCTTCAGAATAAGAATACCCACCCAATGGAAACTACTATCAAAGTATTTCAGGATTCATGAATCTTTCCTTTTTGGGGATACCCATGTTTGTCGGGAAAAGTCATTTTTTAGATGTCAAAGGAGAATGGCCAGATTTGGTAGAAATGTATGATGAGAGTGGTACCTATCTTCAAAAGGCAAGCGAATACGACAATACTGAACTGGTAATATAGCCAAAAACAGGTGCTTCGTTCACTGCTACCATCTACTTGCAAAACAACATTTATTTGGATCAAGATATTCTCTTTCCCAAAAGGCCACATATGCTGCCTGTATTTACATTGTATCGTTCTGGAAATTTAACTGAGAGCGCAGCTAATGATGTGCTAGCTGATCTAAAAACAGCCTTGACTGTTCCCACTAAAATGGCATTAGCTTGCTTCATCGGATGTATTTTCTCCATTTTCGGTGTTTGCGCGTGTAAAATAAGGTTAGATAGTAAGAGATAAGTGCCTGAAAGTTTGTTGGAAAGTGGAAATTCGCTTGATCCGGATGCTGACGAAGGAGAGTATGAAAAAAAGGAAGCTGATGAAGAGACTGAAATAAAAGAGGGGATAAATTATTATGAAAGAAGGGAATCAATTGAAAGAACTGAAATAAAAGAGGAAAACAATGAAGAGGAATAAAAGGAAGTTGCTGAAGAGAGTGGAATAAAATAGGAGGACAATGAGTAGGCACAATGATTATTCAAGATTAAGATAAATGAACTATAACGAAGCCAGTACCTGGACTACTTAATGTGAGACTATTTTGAATAATTAATATATAACAAATTTCTGATTAATTGCATTCATTTTGTTGCAATGGAACTAAATGACCAACAACTGATCGACATCGCAGATCGTATGCTTGCTGACCTGTAAAAATAATACTTGGAGATACAACAATGCAATCTTCCCGTGTAATGCCCCGAAGATGAGCATTAAGATCATTCTGGATATGAGAGATTGGAGGGAGATGAAGAATAAAACGAGGAAGATGAGCCACAAGCAGAGGAAAACTAAGAAAAAGGGTAAAATAAACAAGGCTAAAATAACGAAAATACCACAACATTAACTGAAGAGAAAGCTGCGCCAATTTAACCATAAAACACAATAGAACTGGTGGAACTAGTGGAAGTATTTCCCACTGAAGAATGGGTCCCAGAATATAAAGAGGTCAATATCAATGCCTAAAAAATAAAGCAGATGACCCTTCAAATGAACCTACCCATTCCTGCTTGGCTTTAGGATTAAGAACTTTTGAGAAACAGGGTCTACGAACTTTTTGGAAAGGGCAGAATATGAATCATGATAGTGAAAGACTTCTATAAATTAAAATATAATTTAGGATTATTTGTCAATCAACGGTTAAGCATTTATTCGTATTTAAGTAAGTCATTCTTTAGTTCCTTGTAACGACGGTATTGAGTATCAATGGGAGCAATGTCTCTCACGTATCTGATGCGGCGGTTGTTGTTTCTCTCAAACTCCTTTTGATAAGTTTCAATTTGTTCACGGAGATCGCGGCGTTAACTCTTAATACGCACGATAGCTGCTTCAATACGTTCTTGGGACATCTCCTATCCTCCACGCTTAGTTAATGCTTCTTTCAGTTTCTTGTAGTAAACATACAATGGTCGCAGAGGCTCCTTCTCCTCATGGTTAGGCTGCCGATGAAAGCTCAACCCAAAGTCATTATCATAGCTCTTCAGCTAATTTTTTACCTTCTTTTTCTAATTAACAAGACTGTCCACACTCATAGCATCAATGTACTGTTCTAATTAAACTCTTTTAATACTACGAGTCAGTGCTTCCTCCAGTCCGAGTCGTTTGAAAGCCTCCTTTAATCTTTTGGGAGCTTCTTTGTCCATCCACTCTGTTACTGATTTGTATTTAATAACAGAGTCAGTTTTGCTGGCTGATGTCTATCTTGATGAACCTGCATCACTTATCACTGAAAAAGAATCATTTTGATTTAAATTTCTCCTCGAATTATTCTCCTGTTTGATAAGTCCTTCCAATTCACGCACCTTCGGCTTACACTCAATTGCTATTTTTTCGGTGTTGGTGAATAGGTCAAAAACCGTGGATGTGACCAGTTCGTTAAGAATATCAAACTCCATTCTAACAAAAAAATAATAAAATATATTATCATTGATCGTTCATTTAATGTCTCAGGAATTTTATAGAACCACTCATAATATAAATTAAAAACAGATAATAAATCTGTTATTTGAGTGAATTTGCAAGTTTTTGTATGATACTAAATATAAAATTAACTGGCAATATAAGATTCATATTAGATGATATCATAATTGAATTCATTTATAATGAGATAATGAATTTATCTTTAGATAACAGTTCAGTGTTGGAGGGCGAGTCCTGCATTAAAAATGCTCATACGGCTTCACACCTGCGAATATTCAATAATTAATTTGTGTTTCTCTGCATCGATGAAGCCTTGCATGTCTATTCTTTGTCCAGAATTGCAGAATGTAGGGCCCCACTGATTAATGTTATCTCTCTCAGCACGATGTAAGACTATCATCACGCAGATTTAATGACTTTAAAAAGGAACATTACTAGGACTTTATTACCAGCATATTTCGCAACGCAGAAAAGTAGGACTTTTCTGCACAAATATTCAGTCGCGAGCAGGATATTAAAAGAAATGCTTTGCTTCGGGTGGAAAATATAAAAGAAAGGCTCAGTTACTTTAACAACTCAAAATTAAGAGCCCGTACAATGGAGTTTAGCTAGAAGGGACAATTGCTTATCTTGCTCCACGATGGCCGGGCAGCTATTTTATTCCCTACAAACGGCAGGTGGTGTGATGGCGACTTCTAAACAGTATATTCTCTAGTATTAAGATTAATCTCAATGAGACTTCCAAGGAAAAGATTCTGCAAGCTTGCTTTATCGGGTAATGGATTGGTCTACTCACTACTGGCAGAGTCACAGTTTATGAAACAGCTGGCCGCACCAGAATCTTCAATCAAAAAATTAGCCACAAGAACATCAATAGCATGCATGGGCTAAAATTAGAGAAGGAGAAGGAGAGCATCCGACTGTTTTTGGTGTGCAATTATGAAATTATCATGCTGGAAATGAACAATAAAAAGAAGAAAATGACGACATATTAGTTTGTATCTGAGGGATTTGTCAATCAATCGTTCTTCTATCGCACTCACTTATTTGCCTGCACTCATGCTGCTATCTTTAGACTTGATTTTGTTGCTAGCTAACTGCTGTCTAAGTCAATTGCTGTATTTTCTGAGCCTTGTGAGTTGCTGCATGTCGATGAATTTGGAAAATTCCACACTAAATCTCTGACCAATAATCGATAATCAACTTGGTTGGTGTAATCAACAACCAACGGAGTATTTGTGGGTCTTACTTTAAGAAGAAACGGAAACTACAAATAAGGGCGTTTGATTGTTTTCGAACCAACTATAAGCTATTATCTGGAACGATTAATTCAAAATGTTCACTGCCAAAGGGAAATAGATATGGGAGACGCCATTTTCATAGCTCATAATAGGGAAAGTAAAGAAATTCTCTCATAATTTACAAATTTACATAGAGAAAACTAACTGGAGTATTCAGGTGTAAAAATTACTCCTGAAGAGTATGATACAATCAGTATTAATATCGGCCACGCCTTTGAAGGAAAGTAAATAGCAAAACAGCGCATTGTGGAACGTATTTTAAGGCAACAATTTTAGCAAAAAGGAGTCGAAATTAATAAATTAGACTATACTGACCTGATATCCCGCTGTTGTTTCACTGGGGGATAGCTCCTCGACTAAGACCTTAGACACTGCCCTCCATGTGACCTCTTCGGAATTTTGACTGCAGGAACCAAATGTCCAGTTTGCCAAAGAAAAATGATGTAGTATTAATAGACTATATGACTCCCTGACAATTGATGTGAATATGAAAAAAAATTAATTGATAAATTCCTTTTTAGTCATTATATCAATTAATAGAGTATTAACAGTATACATATAAATTGCATTAAAATGCAGATTGGATCACTATTGCCGGACCACAATAAAAGTGGACAGTTGCCTGTGTTTGGAGGAGGGAGCTTAATTAAGCCAAATTTTCAAAATTGCAGTGGAGGAAGCAATCAATTGGGCTCACAAAGGTCAACCAGTTTGAATACTTCAGTGAAGGACAGAAATTAGGATGCAGTATGTCTCAGTATGGTAGTAGCTAACTGCTTCGAGGGAATGACAGTGACGGAATTGCGAATTGAGGACTACTACCTAATTCGGACGGGAGGTTTAAATAGCGCCCAGCAAGATCAGATCAGAAAGCATATAGAAAAATAATGCTTTAATCAATAGATCTTTCAAAATATCAACTACAAGACCATTCCTAATTTTGGGGTCAAGAATAATACGGTAAATGAGAAGGTTCAAACTATTGACAAGAGACTGCAGATGCTAAGTATGCCTTTACCAACCAGCAAAGGTTCAACTGTTCTCGGTCGATAGTCTAGCAATTTAGTTCCAATAGTTCCAATGCAGCCACTAACTTTCAAAACTCAGTTGCCGTCACCAATTAAAAATTAACTGTAATTTCCATTGGGAAAGGACTAATAATTTAAAGATTATTACTAAAAGTAACTGTTAAAATTAACTTAAAAACAAAATGTTCGACAAATGTTGGAATATTATTTGGAGAAGGAAGTTAAACAAAGAGTTGGATAGTTAAAGACCATTACCTGCGATGAGGAACTTATCAAATAGTACAGAGAAATTATAGAAATGAGGGCCATCTTGGAATAATTTAGAGCTGATCAGTATCGAAGAATGAGAGCTGGAGCACTACCAGAACAAGAAAGAACAGAAGCAGAGAAAATGTGGGCTGCCTTCTTGGAAATATACACTCAACGACTTATGACAATCTACAATAACTATCATGGTAGACTTACAGCCGATATTCTAAAGCAATTCGTGACTTAAATTAAAAATCAGCAACTGAAGCGACTGTTTTAGATGGAAAATTATAAAATCAGTCCTCACAAAACAGCGCAAATGATCAATCAAATCAAATAGCACGATGATAGCAAATTAATCAATACAGGACAGCAGCTTTCATCTCTCTGGACCAATGCCAAATAAATCCACATTACTCGTGAAATGGAAATGATAAACACTTTAAAACTTAAGTTCAAAGCATTGTGCTAACGCGAGCGTATCGAGAGATCATTTCACCTCTACGATGTTGTGTATCCTTATGAATAAACTGGAAATATTGATGATTATTTTAAATTCAACGAAGAGCCTAATTAAAGCATTGTTTACGTCGATAGAAAATCAACCAAAAAAAGTTATCACAATCGGCTTAATAATTCAAATGTGAGAACTGTATAAGTGGGCAGTCAAGTGCAATAGTTTCTTCCTCTATAAAGTAGAAGATATGATAGATTGAGTCCCCTTGTTGTAATGTATCTTTTTCGTGTGGTATGGATGGGATCCCTCACAGTATATAAAGAACTGAAAGGAAAGTTATAATTACCGAGATAAAGTACAACTCACTATATTTACGAGTCTTTATAGATAAAAATGCGGGAGGAAGAAAAGAAACTGATTAAATCGGATGCCAATTTTTAGTTTTTCGAACTAGTCAGCACTTCGCAAATAGGGGTTTATAACCTCGATGGAAACATTTGGCAACAAATTATTAATCTCCCAAATAAGTATGCCTATAACTTTAAAGAGATGAAAAATTTAATTGCGGAGGGATTCATCATATAAAATGATTTTGGCAAGATGGAGTGGCAATAAAAAGTTAATTTAGAGGGAATTGACTTTAATACTGATGAATTAAGAATTTAAGAGAATTGTGTTGTATGTGAACCTGAGGGCTTGAACCGTAAGTGCAGAGTCACTTTCAAATCATTGCCGTCCTTAATTGCAAAACTAAAAATCAGTGAGGGGCGTGAAGCAGCAGAAAAAGCACTAAAGAAATGCGTTTCAAAATTATAAGGGTGCCGCTTGTAAAACATTCAATGGGGATAAAGCACATCTTATAGCCTACTATTTTCTCGATTTGACCGAAATAAATGTGATAGTGATTGACATTGATCTATGACAAGATATATACCATCTGTATTTTGGTATTGATCAATAATAATATATAAATTATTAAATGAGGTTTTAGTCTCATTAATTTGATAAGCTATCATCATTGCATCTAAGCATATAGTAGCACTTATTAATTTAAAAAGAGTTGATTTGACCTTAAAAGTGTATAATTCACGATGACTTATTTTATTAATAAAAGATGAATATTAAATATGGAGTGATATTTTCATTTATCAATTGAGCCTTAATAATTATAATAGAGAAAGGGCAATAGGATGAGTTTCTATAAGGAGCGACTCCTGTAATACAATAATCTTTATAGTATCGGAGTTTTACCTCAAATTGAAGGTCGGTACTTGTCGGGACCAAAAATAAACTTCAAAACCACGCAACCGTCAATCACCAATCATCAGTAACATAAAATATTCACTGAAAAATTTTGTTTATAAAAAGCAAAAGAGCGTATAAGTTATGAATTAAAGCTGGCATAACAATAGAATAGAATATGCTAGCAATATAAGAGTGATCAAATTGTTAGTATTATTTTAAAAAAAGAATCGGAGGAAAAGAAAGCAACAGTTTATGAGAAAAGAATACGATCACTGTAGATCGATAATGTGTTTTAGGCTTCAAAATCAAAGAGCAAAAGAATGCACTCTTTAATGAATCAAAGAAAAATCCTCACTTTGTCAAAGAATAAGTCTGCGGCAGCTCATAATTGCAAAAATCTGAATATCTTGAAAATACTAATCAGAAAAAAAAATCAAAAATCAATTGCACAAAATCATATATTTCGTCGGTCGATGGACTCTTCTCCCGAAAAAAATATCAAGATAAAAATAAACAAGTAGCCCATGTAATTTTATAATTTTACCACCAGTAGAAGCTTTATTTTAACGGAGGATATTGATAAATAAAAAATCTCTCTTAAAAGGCCATAAATTATTCGGTCTAACGATATCAAGAGATCGCATGCGACAGAAAGAAAGCAATGTTTTAATAACCCCAAGAAGTAAGATTTATTGGATTAAACTATGAGTTAAACTCATAAAAACGAGGATTAGAATCAAAGGTTAAAGAAAACTAGCGTTGACCTGATAGATGATTTGGATGCACTATCATAGGAGAAGGAGCAATAACAATACAAGGAGAGATCTAACGATCATATCGAAAGATGGAAATGATTATAAATTTTAATTGTAGTTAATAAATTCAATTTTACAAAAAATACTTAAATGTAAGAGTCATACTAATGTTAGAGTTAATTAAGCATTCAAAATATTTAATTTATCTATTATTATTAGCAAAGATATAAGGCGGTAATCGGAATAGCTTCATAATCAATTGTTTCTGCGATCACTCCACACTATCTAAAAACAAATCAGCAACTCTTCAAATTAACTATCCGACACACACTGATCGCATTTAATTCTAATGAGCCGTTATTTGAAACAAAATAGCAGTGACTAGTGATTGATGTGCGTGAAGATATATAAATGTGCACATTGACATTTCCAAATTCACTTTTTTATTGAGTGTCTATATATCACGTTATAGAAATGACATTGTTAGTAATAGATAAATGTTCCAGGAAGTGGGGTAGATAATTTAATATATGCCCAGGATATCAGTTCAGATTTATGCCTCCCGCTGCTAATTTTAAAATCTCTTTAACTTTAAAGATGTTAATATGTTTTCTCATACCGAAACTATTAAAAAACCAAAAGCATAAAGGGAGGAAGAATCTGCAGAGGGATATACTGTTGATTATTTTATCAAGAAAGAAGATAGACGAACACAAGAGAGATTTGTACAGATTAGAGTCGAACAAAGGATCAAAAACACTTTCAATACTTTCTATAGAAAGTTTGGAATGTACATTGGTCCTCATCATCTAGCCATTTAAAAGAGTATTACTCTTAGCCCAAAAATTTTGTATACCCTTCCTTTTATTTGCATTAAAGACAAGCCCGGAGAAGATCAAAATCACTATTAGCTATCATATGGAGATTATCTCAAGTTGGGTAATGTGTTTTTTAAGGTGCTTGATATTGATAGTTTTGGTAATTCCTCAAAATATCTCAAATAGAGTAAATAATCATCTGACGAATAATATGAGATCGATGTCAGCAATTAATAAACTGCGGTAGAGTTGGAAAGAGAGAACAATTATATGGAATTGGAAGAAACGGCAGATGAAAGGAGGACATGCCGATATTGTTTACAGGAATAAAATAAGAAAAATAGTCTTATTAGCGTTTGTGAATGCCGAGGAACAATGGAATTCGTACATTTGAAATGTCTCAGGAATTGGAGAGTCAACTGCGTGCAGGAAATGAAAGAATCGCCAAGGGTTTATAAATACCAGCAAAAATCATTCAAATGCTAGATCTGCAAAACTGCTTATAGCTCAATAGTAAAAGACTCTAAAGGTAAAAATTCTTTGATTTGTAATTTTGTTAGACCAAACGCCCCCCACATAATTTTAGAACATATCGACGAAGGAACAACCGATAAGAATATATTTGTGCTGTTTCCCAATCAATAAAGTACAAATATTCGGATAGGATCAGGAAAAGGATGTGACTTAAGTATAGCGGATAAATCGTTAGAATAGGTTCATGCCAGTATCATTTTTTGTGACAATCGCGTGTATTTGAGTGATATGGATAGTACATTTGGCACTTCATGCTTATTGCAGCGAGAGGAATTAATAGAACAAGGTCAATAAATGTTTTTGCAAAAACATGGGAAAGTTTATAAATTTCAGCTTTAAACAGGGTTACGGCGGGCAAAAAGGAAGTGATTCACATTTTTTAATCTAAGTCATCTTATTCAGTCTTAAGAATCATAAAAAAAATAGTAAGTGTCATATACTACTCCATATTGTTTAATAATAGTATAAAAAGATAAATGATCATTAGCATTTCCTTACCTAACCAGTGCCGCAGCATTAATAGCTGTCGGGTGTTAGCTTTATCTAGGGGGCTACTATAGCCGGTGCTGTTGCAATGAGTGCAGTTGGGGTGAAGGCTCCTGATGATAATAGGGTACTGTTTATAGTAGCAAGTATCTATAGGCTCATCAAGACTTTACTTGGCTTAATTAACTTACATATTCTCCTTCTTTCCAACAATATGAATAGCTTTCTCTTATTTTAGAGATATTTTTTAAATTAATTTGAATATTTAGTTATTCAACTTTAAAATTGTTTGCTTATCTTTATCTTGAAACATTTTAAGAGTGTCAATTTGATTTCGCAATTGGATTATTTAATGGACTCTCCTCTGGCCCATCACATACTCTAATTATTAGACTGCCCTGTTCTTTTAATTCATTCCGATGAATGGATAATATGAATGAATAGACTATTCTTTACTTGAACCTTTCCTTCAATTTTTTGTTTTCAATTGTTACCTACTCCAATTTGTTTCTTACTTCAATAATAATTAATTTACTATTATTCAATTCTTATCCGGCAATAGTTTAAGGCACAAATGTTTAATTACTAATTCATTACAAAATCGATAGAGTATGGAATATCATATTTATCATTTTTCAATCACAGCCCGACTGTATATGTTAATTGTCTATTCACAGCGCCTTATCGCTTCTATCTATGAGTGCCATTGCTAGTATAACTGCTGGGCATTTTGACAGTGCCATTGTTTCTGTATTTACATGACCTCTATCTGTTTTGAATAATATAACTTTTGTTCATTACTAAAGCACAATGAAAACTAGAATTGAGGATTGAACACTTTAGGCATCATAATTTCATTGACTGTTTTATTAATTTATTAAAACTATAATGGCAGACTTTCCGATTTATTTATTGACTCTTTGATTTTGAGTTGAGGCATTTCTTCTAGATTGGCAATTTGCTCTTCTTATTTCTCTTTTTATGAATAATAATCATATGAATCTGCTGTTTTCCTTTTGTCTTCCTTCTTTTTGTTTTATCCTTCTTCTATCTCTAATTTTGACGAACCAAATTATATTTAATCCTTCCTTTTTTATTAAAATTTGAAACTAATAATGGATGAGCTGGCATCTTTGCTGGCTCCTCTGGTGTTAATTTTAATTGGATAGGAAACTTTCTTCTTCTATTGAGACACGTTAGCAGAAGGTCTAATGTATCTTTAAATGTTTTCCATTAATCCTTTAATTAAGATCAAATATTTGTTAAAGAATTCCTCATAAATGCGAGGTTAGTATTTTTCAGCAACTGTATTGATAATTGATGGAATGATGATTTTATATTTAAGCATTTTCTGATGATGACTCCTGCATTGATTTGCACTTCTTGTTGAAATCATGTCAGCCATCATATCATAGATTCTTACAGTCCACATCTTTTCTTCATCCTCCAGAATAGACCGAAAATAAGTAATAAAAACAGTGTATTTAAGACGTTCTTTTTAATTCCAATGACCATCTCTCTAATATTTTTTCACCGTTTGATAAGAAAATTGTTTTGTTGAGAAGGGCAATTCACTGGAAGATAAGATAGCACCAAAATTTTAATTTTAGAACACGTTATTTGATTGTAGCTACATATACTCTTAAAATGAATTATAGTTTATGAAAACAATAAATCAATTTCAAGATCGATAAAGTAATTTAATTTTTTAATTATTTTTATTGCCAATCAAGAAGGAAGGGGAAATCTCATTCATATTTTCATATTTTTCACTGATACAATAATTTGGCTTCATTTTTGATCTTTAATCTTAACATAATTTGAGCTCAAGATTATTTTTTAAGGATGAACGATTATGTTGTTAATCCAAGATTAACTAATAACAATTTCTTTGCTTGAATCAAATTGTAAAACAGTTTATGGTGCTTCTCAAAAATAGGAAAAATATATTTATCAGCCTTCAAAAAATAAAAATTGGGAAAATCAATTTTATTGAGTTTAAAACAGTTCATACTTATTTATTTTTTAAAGATTTTTACTGACCATCTTTGAAATAATTTATTGAATATCTCGTATATGAATTGTTGATATGAGATAAATTAGCATGCGTTAAAATATGATTAAAATCAAATCAAGGAGACTCCCCCTCATTATTGCTCAGCAGCAGTCTACGATATTTGTAGTGATCGAAGCGTCCTCTTTTATTTTGAACAAAACCTATCTGAGGCTAGCCCAATCGCTACTTAACTGGACCGTCTCGTAAGTTGAGAGTAAAAGTGGTACGAAAGTGTGGATCACTTAAGTCCATAACAACCTTTTGTTTGCCAACAGACTCCTTAATCTACTGAGACCTTTCCTCAGACCATTTTCCAGCGACAAGTTAAAGAAAATTCAGTTTTGATGGAAGCCAGAGACGAGTTCTGTCTACACTATATTTGCTTTTCCTCCGAGGGGACTAATCACAGAAGCTAAAATTAATAATCTTTGCGGTTGCAACTTTCTTTTCTGCTGATTAAATGCTGATCCTTTCCTTTGAAACGACAGGTTTACGAATGTTGATAACCTTTTTACGAGCAAAAACTTCCTCGCTACTAAAATTTTAAGTATGTTCTTCAACAATTTGCTATTTACTTGGAGAATCCAGTATTTGAGAACAATTTTCATTTGTAGGTTATTCTCCTTTTGTTTTGGTTCGTAAACGGCAACGTTAGGTTTATTGACATTAATTTTAGTTGATAACTTGCCGCAGGTAAGTGGCACGAGCAGGCGAAAGATCATCCTCTTCAGTTTATTTATCTGAACTGCCCTCACTGAGCTCATCATCACTTATCTTGTTTGTATCTTTTTCCTCGTCTGCTTTTTTGATTTCTTCGAACAAATTCTTGATTTTTTAATTGTCCATCATCTGGGAAAAAACAGATACCCGTTAATTTCTTTGTGGCGACCACTTTTTGGATCGAGATATGCTTTTTCTACCTTATTTATCTTTTTCTTTCTATTTACGCTTTGATTTAGCCTTCTCCAATCTATTGCGCTCCACTCCCAATAATAAACTAAAATACTCATACATTGCATTTCCAATCTTATTTCCCATGTCTTTCCATTTCTAGAGAGTATACGCTACATCTTTTAGGAGTTCATAATCAAAATAGCTGCCATTTGAAGTCTCAATAGTAAAGGAAAGAGGAATGTTTAGTTGTTTTAGAACAACAGCGCGAGCAGTCGTTTGCTTGGATTGACTAATTCTGAAAATGCAAGAGTAATAGCGAAACATAGAAGTCATATTTCCTAATAATTTGGGAAATAGTCTAGCTTAGTAATAAAATCTGTCAACTATAGGAAACTAAGGACCGTAGACAAATGTGTTCTTTTTAGTTGAGTGCCCATGGAAATCCAAAAACATTAGTAAGCGGTCCCTAAATATGGCCTTGCATTCAGCAACCAGCTTTTTAAAATGATAGACCTATGGAAATAAGGTCTTCTACGGATAGAGGTACTATCTATTGAAATCACGCCCAGATAATCCTGTCCGGTAGTTTCCTAATGCAACCCCATCTGGGTTTAGCATAGGAACAACTTTAAATACTATATACTTGCGAAGAATTTGAGCAGATTTAGATTCACTGCATAACCATTCGAGGAAGCCTTCCATCATATGCGATCCATTAGATTATCCAGGATGTGCTCGTCCAGAAATGACTACACAACGTTTGGAAATTCCATATTAGACCTCACCACTCTCCTATAATCCTTGATGTATTGTAAGCAGTGGCAGTTATAATCCCCCTAATGAATTGCAAAGTGTATCAATTTTTAAATAATTTTTACTTTAACTCTTGCCTTTAAGTCTCTGGATAAAATTACTAAGCTATGTAAAAGTATAGGGAATGCAGTAAGCAATTTGTATTTAATCTTCTTCATAAGTAGTGTAATATTAAAACGAAAGGCGATAGGTTGGTGCCATCTCTAAGTCATAAACCTTCGATGCAGTCAAAGATCTCTTTTCAAATCGAACACACTCTCCATCTTGCTGCCATCCTATTTTTTCCTTTTTTTCTCGTTTCGCAGAATAAATATACGGTTTCATGCCCCGTGAAAAAAGGCATTTGTCCTTTTTGAAATTACAGATGTTAATCTTGTACTTGAGTAGCTTTTTCCATCCCTTTACTTTAAAATTAAACCACTGTAAATGGCCAGCAGTGTTGCTATCCACTCTCATAAAACAATCATACTCCCTTTCACCAACTCTCATCACACAATCTAAATTGGCTCCTTCAAAGAATGAATCAAAAAGTAATTCATCTTCTGCTTACCAATGCTGCCCACAAAAAGGTCGGTTGGTGAACTTCATATCATTAGGGGCTTTAATATGATGGTAAGGGAAGGGAAAGTCTTTGTCATACCAAGAGTAGTATGTATTCTCGTAACGAGGACCCAGATAGCATAGCTTTACTTTTGTCTTAGGATGTTTCAGCATTCTGCGGATTAGCTGATCGAAACGTTCACTCTCAAACACTATAGGAATAGGACTGGGAAGAGACTGCTTTGCCTGCCAACTAACATTTAAAGGAAAAGTACCCTGTTTAGATATCAGGTCGCAATGAATAAGTCTTATCTGTGATTTCTTGAGGTGGCGGAATCTTGAAGCGTACCTGTTCTTTGCGAGTGGGAGTTTGTTATTATTTTTTTATGCCTTCGATTACAATTTATTCGTGCTGCACCTACTCCTCAGAAGAAAAGCCATCATCAACTATACGGTCTTATTAAGCATCCTTGACAGTTTCTTTGGGTCTGCACAATTATTTTATTATCATATATCAAAACTTATTTTATTATAATCTATGAAAGCGTATATACTTACAGATAATGGTCTATTTTACCTATTAATCTCTAATTGAGAGAATCATTAAAAGAAGGTTAAAATACTTCTTTTGTTAAAATGGAAAAAATAATTTAATGCACGTATCTCTCAATTAATTATATCTTTTCCTAATATTTTGTTTGGTATTTCAAATTATCATTGAATTTGAAGCTTGTAATAAATTAATCCTAATAAAGTAATATCATGAAATCAAAGTTATCCCCTTTCAATGCAAGTCTGTAAATAGGACTCACTTTCAGTAATCTATTAATTCAAAGAATATTGCAGATATGACCTTAATATTGAACTCATTGCCTACTGCAGATGATTATAATTCTTATAATTTTATTTAGGCAGCTTCTTTTTTATTTTTTAAAACCAAATATGCAGTGGATTCAATAAACTACTGTACCTAGGCAAACATAAGATGTCGAAGCCAATCTGGTTCATCTCATGATTTACATTTACACCATTATTTTTGTATAAAGGTTCATGCTCAATAATCATATATTTTGATGTTTTTGTATCTTGCTCACAAGCATTTCTCGCCAACTTTCGCATATAAGAGGCCAACATAGGAGCATTGAAACTATTGATTTCGCTTTCAAAGTATACTCTTTTATCGAATCCCATTATTGCCATGAAATACATACATTCCGCTTTGGGAATAATTGATTCCTAATTTTAGGAAGGGCCAATCCAGCATTTGCGTCTTTTTATGAAAAGGCTCAGTGGAGACCAGAAGTAATAATAAATTGATCCTTTTTTCTTTAGATTTAGATATTGTAAGGCAAATTATTGCCTTTGATCAATAAATTAAGGATTATTACGATGCCTCGATGGCTGATCAGTAAATTTTTTTTGCTTGAAGCCCATACTCTTTAGATATCGAAGAATTGCATCTGGTTTTATTTTGGCAACAGATCCATCGACTGTTCTTTTCAGATGTTAATGCTCATTAATGGTTTATGCAATTTCCTTTGCATTTAATCTAGGATTTAAACTGATCACATTCCTTATAAACCTATATCTCTCCTCTGTGAGAATTTCTCTTCCTCTACCCAGTTGTTTGGTTATATTACACATCATTCTCCTTTTGAGGGTAGGATCTTTTTGCCACTAATACCAAAGATGATAGATAAATCTGGAACTCAAATTACACTAAAAAGCTATCTTTTGCAGTTGACGATGAGATTTTGTACGATTGTGTTCTTAAAATTTAATTTTTATTTTGTTTAGGAGATTATTACTCAGGAGAACTCTGGTTGAATTTGCAAGTTTAAGATCAGTTGTTTTGAAAATTTAGGCAGATCTATCTTTAAGATTTAAAGAAGGTCCAACTTGACCATCTAAAATATTGTCAGATTAATCTTATTCTGATTTATAAACAAAATCATCTGACTCTTCTAAAATCTGTGATTGATTCATTTTTTTATTTTAATGCTCGATTTTGCATTCATGATACTTTTTTGTTGTTAATTTTTAGAGAATCAGTTGTTTTAACTGTCTTTTTTTATCATTGTCTAAATAAACTACTGGGAAAGATGATGACTATTGTTTATTCTCATTTTATGTATTCTTGGGACATTTATTGGGTTTTTGAATTTAATTTTAAAGTTGTTTTTGATAGATATAGATTTAATCTGATTCAGTAAGGTATGCTTTTGCTATAATTACTCGTGTATGATCATTTGATTAAATTTTTCTGGATTATTCCAAATCAATAGGAACTACTTATGTAATTTTGTTAAGGTTATGATGAATTTTATTAATCAAATTATCAATTTTAATATGACCAACCAGCGGGATAGATTATTCCACATTATATTCATTTTGCATTTTTCTCAGAGTAGGTTTGGTTTCTAACATTTGTCGACTTTGCATCGCTTTTTTCAGGATATTCTTAAAATCATCAATTCTGTGCATATTTATATTGTAATTAATATATTTGAACTATCATCAAAATTCATTATTATATAATTGTTTTTGGCAGTATGAAATATTTGATTTTTGATCTGTTAGTTAAGCGGAAAAATAATAACTATCATTTTAATATGAATTCAATTAAATGATTGTGTATTATCACTGAATGAAGCGAGACGATCTATTCGATAAATAGGGCAGCTAATCTCCCTCTTCCTCTGATTAGGAGGAAATCCAAGATCAAACAAATTCTAAGCAAGTCCCAAAACAAATATATATGCCTCCTGAATATCATAAGGCCAAGCGCACTCTCAATAAGATGGTCACACAATATTTCAATCAACTCAAGGAAGAAATTCAAAAGGGAGCAAAAATGTATCTCAACAGATCTAGATTAGATTCAGTTCTCTCTGCAATAAACAACTACATTGGATTGAAGTATGGTGAAAAAAAAGAGGCATTTGAACTTAGTCTTCGATTAGGAGAGGAAAGCAAAAAGAAGGAAGTAAGAGGTGGTATTTTTTCTTATTTGTCTTAGTGCGAAAAAATTATTAACTATACTCCTGAGGCTAAAGTGAATGTGATTACTCTTTTTAAAAAATAATTTAAACTGCCAGATTTGGCAACACCCATACCTCATCAAGGAATAATCTATTTACTTGACCCCTGCAATTTTGATTCAAAAAGAAAAGTATTTGTTCCATCACCTCCTGCTCTTGCAATTCCAATAGATGGAAAAATCAGGGAGTGTAATCCTCCTATTCTTTTTCGAAGCAAGTGTGCCATTGTTAAAGACAAGCATGGCATTTATCTACTTGGAGGGTATGCTACTGACGGTAAAATACTCACAAACAGATGTGAATTGTATAACCCTAATGAAAAATCTATTGAATTACCATCTATGATACATAAGCATAATTGCCCCACTGCTTGCATAATTGGAGAACAAATATGGGTATTCAGCATAAACTTTTTATAATATTACGATAACAAAGATTGGAGAGATGTTCCCCTACCCTTTGGAGGTAGATTTTTGCCTTTTCAATTTCTCTTGGCAGTTAATGAAGCATAAATACTAATATTTGGAGGAATTAATAATAATTAAAAAAGCTGTGAAGTCAAGATTTATAACATCAAAGAGCGATATTTGAATAATTATGGTTCTCTTTTGCCGCAAGGGATCTGTAATGAACGAAGCTGGGGTCCTGTGGCGGTTCATGGATGTGTTGCTGCTATCTCTAGTGTGCAAGCGTCAGTGTACCCTCAATTAGGAGTAAAAACGAACATGAGCGAAATACTTTATATTACTGATTCATCCGCTCATCTTTCCTGCATCGTTAATTGCTGATTATTGATTATGATATGAGAGGATTTAATAAGAATGAAATAATTTTAAAAAAGCTATAATATAATAGCTCTCTAAATATGTGCAGTCTATCAAATTGGTTCGTATTGAATGTCATGGTTTTAATTATTTTAGCAGGCTGCAATATTTATAATAATGAATTGAGAAAGAAGCAATTAATAAGTATATATCCATGCGTTAATGGTGTTCAATTGACTTTAAAATTCAATAAATATTGTCATTTAATATCAACTGGTCTTAATTGTTAAATACTTTCTTCATCAATATAATTGAATTTTTACTATTATGAATATTTATTTTTTCCTGATTTTGCATATCGTTTATTTAAAACTTTCAAAACATTATCGATATATGGATAATGAGTTCAAATGCATTTTTCGTATATTCTCTCATCTTTTCCTTCGAGGGATAATTGAAAATAATCGTAATTCTCTAGAATAAGATATTTTTTCAATAATAATCGATCTCAATTTAATCAGTTCATTCAAATCTTTTATTCAACATTACTGATTTAATTTTTGTTCAATAAATATAATTTAAAAGAAAAGCTGAAAATTTAGTAATTTCTTTAATATTTAGATGGAAGAACACACATCTTTAAAATTTAGAAGCAAATTATTCTTCGTCTGCAACTAACTACATTTCTTTGAACTTCGCAGCTCTATACTCATCTTCTTATACTTTTCCATTCAAAATTTGGCCTTAATGTCAACTCTTGATGACGTATCAAAAGCTCTCGGAGCTACCAATTCAATAGCATTGAAGATTTTTACCTACATTAATAACATATTTTTCTTTTTTACAGTTCCTCCCTTCGATGGAACAAGGGCTTCGGATATATTCAATTTAAGTTTGACTATAGTGATAACTTCTTTCCTCTTAATCTACATGTACTGCCTACTGAGTCTGAATTTAGACCCTAAAATTCGAAAAACTAATAAAAATCAAAATTATTTAATAGTCATAAAGATTATCAGCTTTAATTTTATCTACGGCAACATTTTATAAGGAACCTTTTGCATTTACTACACTATGAAGCTAATTAGTTCAGCCTATCCATACGTAATTGTAATTCCACTCATTAATCTTGCATTTATTCTCTTTATTAATTATTCATTCGAATAATTTTCAAATTAAAATAACTATAACGATATCAGAGGCCTTTCCCTGTTTTATCATTAAGGCTACAGCAAACTAGCAATGTTTAAACTTATCTTTAAAATATGTATATCATCTCTTGGACTATTGATGAATGCTTATGTCATTCTTGCGACTACTCAGTTTATGTTTTTCTTCTTAGATCTTATAGATTTCAGTAATTTTTTGTTTATTTAGGGTACATAATATTCCGAAAAAAATATTTGGACACCTACACTTAAAATATGAAAAACTTATGGTTAATGTTTGAAATTTCAATTTAGTTATGCAATATTGGTGGTCTAGTTTTTTCTCTAGGAATAATTATCAACAACTTCACATCAATCATACCGACGTTGACTTGCTTAGGATTTTATTCAGTTAAAAAATATAGGGATTATCATCAAAATCGATTATTGCTTTGTAATATAACCTAAATTGAAAATGAAGGGGATGCCAATTTACTAATGTTTGAGTATTTTAGTTTGTTAAATCCCCGTAATTAGCAAAGATAGATTCTATTCTAAGGTTTGATTCGTTTTCACATCAATTATTGCACCAAGTGCAACTGCTTCTGCAAACATTTTGATACGATAGCAACTTATTCCATGAAGACAGATTTCATCTTAAAATTTGTATTGATGAAATTATAATAAGTTTTATAAAAATTTCAATCTAGCTTCATAGTCATAAATATTTACCTCAATTTTAGAATATCCTTTTTGCACTCTTTTACTAAATCATCCACAGAAATAGTAAAATACAAAAAAAGAATGAGAAAATAACTCACAAAGGGATAACTATTTCTAGTTTATCAGCTTTAATAAAATGTAAAAGTTGGAATGGAGGAAGTTAATAGAGAATTGATAAACACTGAGTTTGATGAAGTATTTAAAGAAGATGTGCTCCATCATAAACTTTAGTCTGACTTACTGAAATTGAACAACTTAAATACAACTAAATTAATCAAAATATAGAGTGATCTATTCAGTCTAAACTAAATTGAAACAATTTGCTCATAAATAACTGAATTAATTCGAATAATTTAAAGTATGTGGCTCTTTTTCAAAGCCAAATAATCCAGCAATATCAAGATATACTAAACATTTCTAATATATTTCGAGTACATCATTCACTCAAAGTCAACAGTGGCAGAAATAAGAAGTATTGTTCTGAGAAAAATGGCCATAATGCATCATCTCAAAGGAGCAGATAAGAATAATATTAAATATTATGTTTATACTGATCGGGCCTGTATTATCGAGACTTATTTATAACTTCAAGGACTGAGTCCTATCACCAATGTTTCGAAAAATTGTAAACAATTTTTTAATGCGTCCAAGGAACTGCTCAAAGGTAAAGATGTTCACCATCTAATGGCATAATTTCTCGCCAATCCTCACAGGGAAATGATCACAGAATGGGTTGAAGCTGATCGCATTACTGGTACACTCTCGGGACTGACCCTCGCCTTCTTTGCAGATCGGTTAAATCAATGCTTTAGAGGTCAAATAGTCCTCAAAATTCAATCGTTAGGACTAAATCTAAGGTTTTATGGAGTTCTTGTAAAATAAAATGAAGACGATTATATGCTTCTTGATTATTAATGCAAAATACAGAGTTTAGGGCATCGACTGATGACAGAACATCTTTTTGACCGATAACATGTCAATTATAAATTCGATCTCTTTTGCAGTAAAAACCTAGAGGAAATGATGAGAGATAGAGAGTGCGTGCGCAAAACAATGATCCTTAACAATAGTCTTCCTTGTGATCCATCTCCAATAAAATATGAAGATGATTCCGAATAGATAGGTTTGGTGAGTTTTAATAATAAAGAGAGTGTGAGAAGTTCATTTTTGTTTGAAAGTTAGATCACAATAAGTAAGCATCATATGGGTAAGGCTCTCTACTACAGTCTTAAATTCGGATAAATTCGGCCGATATTAGACATAGTCAACGCCACAGTTTTACCTATCCTCAATTCAAATCTCCCCATTAGTTTAGGAGATGAGCAAACAATAAAGGAACTTTGTGTAATTGAGACTAAAAATAAAGTAGATATTATAAATGAATAAGATTCTCAAGATATATCATCGATAAATAGAGCCATTGATGAAAAATTTTAATTTGCATTAAACACTGGTTCCTCTGAATAGTCCACCAAAGCGGGCAATTCAGACATAAAAATTAGTAAAATATTAGAAAATATGAAGATGAGAGCCATCAATTATAAATCACTATGGAATTAAAATCTGGTAGTATCATCAGGCATCATTGTAGTGTTAATGATAGTTATTGTTTGGGTCTTTTATATTCAGATTACAGCCTTTTCAAGTGGAATGAATTCAGTAAGCAAGCTTAATACTGCTGCTTTGGCCATTACAGACAACTTCCAATTATTTAAAATATCATATAATTCGCTCCTTATGGCCAAGACATATTGCTTTTCGAGTTAAGTGAACGATATTCAACGATGCTTAATGCTTCAATAAACCACCTTTTACACTCTCTCTGAAGTGTATAGCCTTGTTATTTCACAATTATTTGCCTCAGATGATTATACTACATTAGGAACAAAAACATATGTGGCTTTTGAAACTTTAATTACTGTCAAATTGGGGAGTAATTATGAGACTATTACAATAAGAGAGTTTTTAGAACAGTATTACTATGCCATGCTGTAAGCTGACAATGAAATAAAGGCTAATTCAACAAATATTTCAATCGAAGCAAATAATTAATTTACTTATCTCTTTTAAAACTGGGTTAACATCAAATACATTAGCTTAAATACAACAGAATACTATGCTGCTGCTGCAAATGACGAGCTTACTTCCCTTCAAACTTATTTATATGTGTATAGTGTTTGTTTTTTCATTTCGAGTTTAGGGCTCGTTCTAATAATATATTTTAGTAGGATGAAATCATTCTAGAAACGATAGAAGTATATGAGCATATATACTCTCATCCCTCCAACATATAGCGCGTACTTAAAGTCTTTTATCGCACAAGTTGATGAATGTCTGAAACATAATTACAATCCTTTAGAGCTATTGCCTCCCACTGATTAAAATTATCGAGTTAACAAATTCAAATTCTAACTGAAACCTACCCGCTATACAAAAACTTATCTAATTATAGTACTTCTTGCTCTGTCTGCGTTTAATTGTGGAGCACTCATCCATATGCTCGATCTAATCTCACCAGCTTAACAAATGGCATCTTCAATTAATTATCTTATTGAATCATAAAACTACTCTCTTTAAAATTATTTTTAACTCAAGACTTATTACTTGCAGTATAATTTCAGCAAATCAATACAAGAGATTTCGTCGTAAATTTTAGTTCATCTCAACCAGACAGAAATTGACTTTGTTACCCATGTGCGCACTTCTATTGAACTGTTTTAGCCATATGATTCCACATGTAAAGATGATTTGATGGCTATACTCAGCAAAAATGTTTGTGTTTCAGTTGCACAATATAATCCTAGCTGGCTGAACTAATAATGCAATAATAATAATAATGATGGTATTTTATAGAAAGGACTAGTAGCAGGATGGACTTTTTTACAGAGAAGCTCAATGAGTGCTTTAAAGGATTTGTCAAATAATTTCAACATAAATAGAGAAGATTATTTTTCTCAGCAAACTTATAAATCTCTGGATAATTTCATCTATTTTATGTTTAAAGTTTATCAAGAGGTGGAGCAAAGGATAGTGAAAGGTCTATCAGTGTCAACTAGTGTTAAAATGAATTAACTTATGCAAATTTGGGCCTGGAGTATTATAGGTATTTTAACAATAATTGTGACTTGGGGTGTGATTTGCAAATTAGAAAAGCAATCTGTTGGTAATCTCTATGGAGCAATATTACAGCTTCCTCATTTATGGTTAGCTCAAAACAGACTTGCTAAAAATATATTAGCTGAATAGCTGCATCTTGTTTGAGGAAAGAATAAATTATCTATTAATAATATTGATATTGATACTATTTTATATTGATACTTTTATTAATAAATGGACTAGCTTATCAATATTACAGCCAACAATGTTTATTATTTTGATATCTTTTGATTATAAGGAAATTAACTAGAATTTACTACTTTAGTTTGCAAATGCTTTTCTTTATGTATTCATCGTATTCATCAATCAAAATAGCATAAAGATCATCTCTACTTTTTTGGTGTTTTCGATTTTAAAGCTCCTTTCGGCGTTGAACTCACTTTTTTACGTATCCTCTCATTGAGTTTAAGGCAGTCATCCACAGTTAGGAACTGCTTATGATGACCATATCTTATGACCATCTCCTTTGCTTATTTATCTGTAACTGTCACTCCTACTTCCTCACCCATTTTCATTAAGTACTAATAAGTTAATTTTCCTTATTTGTTAGTAAAATTATTATAGATTCTCTTTACCGAATCATCAGAAAGAGCTTGACCTTTCTGATATGTAGGACTGATCTTTAAGTATTCAACCAGTTTATTGATATTTACATATCCTTTCTATTCGATAAACTGCTGGATAAATTTATCTTATTCGTGAAGACAATACTGCCTGGCATATTTTTTGGATATTCCAGTCATATAGGCCACAGGCATATTCGTATCAAAACTAGTTTTTAGGTATTTTAAAAGCTAATCTGATGCCTTGGCAGAGTTGAATCGCCTGGATTTGGCTTGAGAGTTATCTTTGGTGCGTTTAATCATATATTAAGCTAAACAATTATGATTATTGATAAAACAAATGTCCAATCTAAGTTTATTGCTATTAATCCTTTTGCCAAATTAAAATATTCCTTTCTAAAGATATTCTAATTCCTAAAGTTTGTTGTAAGATTATCAATTGGTGATGCAAAGATGATTTGGGGTACATTTTTAACTTTTATAATGATGTGAATTTACTAATAATAATCAGTTAAATAAGAAATGAACCCAATATCTCCGATTCGATCCACTTCTCCGCTGGCACGCCCAAAAATTATCTTCAACTATCCGATTTCTCCATTGAGAGAAAAACCTGTAATGGAAAACTACCTTCCTCATATTCAGCAATATCCTATCGATAAAGTTCCTCGTGCAAGTCTTAAGTTAAGAACTCAACCATCTCAATACATGATCAAAAAGGATATCGTATGTCTTACATGCAATAAACAGGTAAAATTGATTAAATTTAGGCTACTTATAAGATAAAGGAAAAGGCCTATTGTTCATCTTGCTACATCACTTAAATGAAGAAGGGTACTGATGTAGAATTGAAAGATAGAAGGTACCACAAAGATTCTGAAGGAAAATCCAATAAGTAGAACAATAAATTCATCGAAATCACCCCTTTCTAAAATGATTCAGAAATTACTATTAGGCCTGTCTCTGAGGAATCTGATGCGCAAATGCTGAACGATATCAACTTAGAACTCGCTGAGTTGCATAAGCTTTTTACTCAGTTAGACATCAATGATTATGGTGAATAAGGAATTCGGGCTATATATCGAGATAAAAAATTAAAATTAAAACTGCACTATGAAAAGATAAAAGCAGCAATAAAGGTGAGTATTGAGAAGGATTTAATCTAGCTATAAAGAAGAGAAGCGAATAGCCTACAATCTGTGTTAAAAACAAAGCAGACTCTAGCTTTGAATATAAATAGACTCGAAAAGATTAAGTAAAATCTATAACCAAATGAAAAGATAATTTCAGCCATGCAAAAATTGGATTGCCGCAGCTTGTTTGTCAAATATCAAGGAGATAACCCTAAAATTGAAGAGGAAAAATAAATGGTGGGGCAACTTGTAAGTGAACTATGCTCTCATAAATTAAGTGAATAAGCTCAGTATGATTCAGTGCAGGTTAAACTGACTCAATAGCATCACCATTTTATGCATAAAAAGGCTTTATATGATCCTTATTTATACACCCTGATTGATACAAATCATAAGAGAAGTGGATGCTCGTTTAGTTTCTAACAAAAGAATCAATGATTTCATTAATTATTTCTGAATAAATTATAATTTTTTATACATTTCCTTTTCAAATATGATCAAATTCTTTAATATTTAGTTTGACTTCAAATATCTATTGACACATTTAACCAAAATGACAATTTTATAATACAGCTTATTATTCCATTTTATCGGAATAAATATACAATTAGTAATGATTTGAAATTCATGTGAGATAGTTGAAGATAGTCTCAGTATTTAAATTATCATTTCATCAATTACAATAGTTAACTCTAAATTTTAAGCTAAGAAAATTCCTTTATGCATATCAACAATGCATAAGTTTTATGCTGAGACATGATGATGAATCATGCAGCATAGTTGGTTAATGATATGTGGATGATCGACTTAATTTTCTGGCAAATGCATATATTAGATGCATAAGCTGTTGGTGAAAGTCTTCTGCTGTCGTCAACTAACTATCTCGTAAGGGATGAAGCCCTTCAAGAAATTGGTGTTGACAAATAAATATTATATTAATTAAATTAATATTCAATTATTAAAATTCAATTCTTAATCATCATACTGCCTGGTGTTGAAAAATCAAGCCAATATACTAACAGAATCATTTTTGTAAAACAGGCAAACGCATAAGTATATTTATTAATTCCACTTATTTGGAAGAGTTATAGTCATTTTCTAACGTTTTGATTGCAGTTAGAGTAGCTCAGTGTTTTTGTTCCATTTTAATCTTACTTCATCTCCCCCTTTAAATTTTAATCGAGATTTTTAGAAAATTCCACGGTTATTTATCCAGCCATTAGATAAAGCTAGGATATGCTTAGTTGATTTTTATTAATACTTTACTTATCCGAAACTGAACCCTATACCCAACCACGAAGGCGTCTGCCGATTAATTTTAACTTTTATATCAATAGAATCATGAAATTTGGATAAATTTGGATATGCGAATGCAGTTATCAGCTGATTTACTTTGGATGTGATACAAAAAGGACTGATTAGCTGATAATTTTCATCTTATTGGAAACTAAGAAGGGGAGTAATCAACGGTTTATGCAAATGATTAATTTTTACTTTTATGTCTTGCTGCAACAGATTATTATGAACTCTATCGTAGTGTTTGATTGCTTTCGATTGAAAATGTTTCATTTAATCATCAATAAGTTATTAAAAGCGATTGGGGTTATCCCGATATGATAGTAATTCAGCCAAATTTATTTTTAGTTCTTGATATGTAGCGCATGTAGTCACACCCTGTA
>Ga0302188_10000314_pt1 | contig 41749 bp, 21 predicted proteins | sample II_Bog_E2_1_FD_198783 | JGI IMG/M metagenome (GOLD analysis project Ga0302188, IMG submission 198783) | Peat permafrost microbial communities from Stordalen Mire near Abisko, Sweden - II_Bog_E2_1 | ecosystem: Environmental > Terrestrial > Soil > Wetlands > Peat | place: Sweden: Abisko... | reverse complement strand
TTGTGATATTTGTCTTTCAAGGCTACCAGTTTAGATATGTTTTAATCGATGCAGTGTCTGATTAACTCTATAGTTTGTGCTAATCTCGCCTTCTTCTATTAAATTTACACGAATTTCAAGTGAGAACTCACCTTTAAATGTTTAATAAATTCACAAAAGGCAAGGCAACGTTTCACTGAAAGATAACAGTCCAACACATAACGAGGCTTTTTGCCCATTCTCATATCATACTAACCCTTCATTTTTCTCTCAGTGACAAAGTGAAATTGCCACCTATATCTCAAATTACTCGGGTCTTTAAGAATATTTTTTTTTATCACATTTAAGATTTTTCCATAATCTTTTTGAATCATAAGCATGTTAAAGGCGATAAGCTACTATATGTCGCTATTATTCATACGGTCGGGGTGACTTGTAAACACAGATGTAGATGCTTCATACTCATAGTAATACAGGTAAAACAGGCTTTCATTGTAAATGACTGAAGGGAGATCCTGCTTTAATTCTAGCTTTATATTTTTAAACATATAGGCAGCATCTTTCATCCCTATCTTTTTATCACAGACCAAGACAACAACTAGCATCATCATAATGAAACCTAAGTGCTTATCTTCCTAGATTGTTCTAAAGCAAAACTATCTGTTTGGGCGTAAAAATACTTTCAAAGTCGGAATGTCTACATTTTTGTTCATTAACTACTCGTACTACATTGATTTTTCAAACAGGTTGAAATAGAGGTGGTCCTTCCCGTTCACTTTAGATAGGACTGATTTGGCTTACTGATTCATTTAGCTGATATAAAGCAAGTATGCTTTGAGAATCAGGACTTAATCAATCTTATTAGACTGTAAATTATATCTCTTCATCTTTTCACACATTTCCTCTGCCTGCTGTAAAGATTTTAAACACTCCTTCATATTACCTAGCTTCTGCCAAATGACGGCAATGCTGAGATAGCTTTCAAGATGATACTTATTTTTTCTTAAAATTTGGTTAAATAAATCCAAAGATTTTTGGTTTTGATTAATCTTTCCTAGGATAATAGCGTAGTCGAACATCGCCATTATTTAAAATGTAGTCTTATAAAATCTACTAATCTAAGTCGATTGCTGAATGGTATCAATACACATTTTAATTCTTTCCTATGCCTGCTCATATTCATGATGCAATAACAGAATAACGCTCATATTCATATAGATTTACGGTCGACATTTTAACTACTGGTCTTTATGAATCTTTTCAATCTATTGCAGAATGCGGAATGCTTTGTGCTGGTTTGAGTCATAGAGTTGATTTGGGTCGAAGAGGTAATTTGTTATTTCAATTTTAAGGTCGATATCACTTCGGTTAAATTTTACAGCTTCCTCGAAGTAAAAATCAGCGTTTTATTTGGATTTAGTTAAATTTTGTATTTTAAGAAAAGCAAACATCCGATACGAATCATTGAGCAGTCGTAAATCCTTGCCTTTGCCTCGTAAAGTGGCATACAATTTGTCAATAATTTTATTCCCTTCTTAATATCTTTTCATAAATGCATAGCATTGGGCAAGTTGTAGTTGATTCCAAACCAACCCCAGTCTTTAAATAGAGGAGTACTAATTGATTGCGGCTTAGTATTTTTATTTTAAGTGATACATCTGTCCGATCATGTTTATGAATCTTCCTTCCATCTCATAATAGTCATTTCGTATATCCTAGGAAATATTAAAGCATCTCCTCATATTTTTTAAATGTTTACGGCCCTACTGACATAACTTCAGAACCTTCTAACGATCCTTTTTAATGAGATAATGCTCAGCTAAATGAAGTATGATTAAAGGATTGCTTTTATTCAACCTATAGGCAATTTTCATGTTTTAGAAGTATTATTTGAACTGCTCGTTCTTCTCATAGATAATGGCCAATCCCATATAGGCATCATTACATGTCGAATCGAGTTCTATAATCCTCTCAAAGCATAGCTTCGCCAGTTAGTACTTTCCCTCATTAAAAAAACAGTAGGCCATTCCCAATCTACCCTTTATTGGTAAATTATTTTTAAAGTGGAGACATTTTTTGTAAAACTCAAGTGCTTTGCCATAGTTCCTTTTGCAGAAATGAATCTATGCTAGTAGAAGAGAGATGGTCACTAAGTATTTGTTCTTATCATAGTCATTGGCCATTATTAAATCATATGTCTTGTTGCAAAAATCAAAGGCTTTGGTGATTTAACCCTCATAAAAATGAATTACGGTTCGACTGATGAGAATTGATATATCAGATTTCATCCTTACTTTTTCACTCAGATCCACGTATTTCCTAGCTTAAACTATTGAGTTGTTCTGCTGTTCGGTTGTCTCTGATAGTTGGGCTTCAGATAAATAGAGCGCAACTAGATTGTTGTAGATTTTTATCTTGGTTTAGTTGTGCATTTCATCATTGTAGCATTGCATTGGTAGAACATTTTCCACTATTTTAACCAGGTATTCTCTTGACTGTTTGCCTCCAGATTGATACACATTTAGCTAAATATAAATGAATATACAGCTTTTTGGTTGAAGTGTTCTAAGGAAATATGCTTTTGAAGGCAATAGTTTTGAAATTAAGCAAGTTCATTTGGGTCTAGAGAGACCGGATTGCCCTAAAGCAAATTTTAGTATTTATTAAAAGGCATTTATAAAAGTTATATACTTCAAACGGCATTTAATGACTCTTAGAACTGAACTTTTTTATAAATAATTTGCCAATTCACCTGTATTTAATTCAGTAAGCCATTATTAAGTGGATACAAACAGCAATAACCAACCAGTTTAAACGCTAAATATCTGCTGTATTTGATAGATATGATTACAATTGCTAGTAGATGTCAGATTAGGTCTCATAAAAAGTTAATTTTAATTCATTATCTACTATCATTTCATGGAGGACAACGATTTTTCAGAAGAAATATAGTCATAATTTCAATAAATCAGCGGACTACAGCTATTTAAAATATTTGGATATGAATAGTTTTAATTCTCTAAAGTACAGTACGCCAATAAGGTAGACTGGAGTGGATTTTATACTCAGCTTACTCCTGAACACTCCATGCGGTATCTGACCAAAAAATGGGATGATGGAGCTGAGTTCGCCTGTCTGGTAGGATTCAAGCTAATAAACCCATAAATTTCGCTATTAAAAGTGAAGCATAATTTACTGGCATCACCTAAAATACCTGGGGAGATAAAGGCTCGATGCATTAAACAGCACTTAAGACAAAAATACTAAAACTTGAGCAATTTAAATAATCAGAAGCTTTTAGAGTATTTGGGAGAGAAGCGTCTCTTTTTAAGTTGTGTAGACGCTGAGGATGAAGAGATCATTATTCCTCATAACCTTTTAAACTCGTCCAATTTATGCTTTGAAAATTTAATATGTTTTAAAAAGAGTAACGATGGGATGCTAAGAACTGTTGGATATCGACCTCATGGATAAGGTTAATGGATAAAGGTGCCATCTTAGTATCAGTTTTAGCCTTATCTTTTAATTTCTGATAAAATATTCGACAAGAGATGGATGTAGTTTTGAAGTTGATTAATCTAACAAATCATATATCATATCAATAGTTTATCCAAAGTAAATTTGGATGGTTTTCTCTTACTTCGAGGCAAAATACTCTTAGTTTTGTCAATGACTGGCAATTTGTATAAACCATTAATTAACTGATGAATTATCTATTTGTCTTTATATTGGTTCTATTTATCCCTTATATTGTTTGATTGCTTTGAAGTCACTAGTTTTGAATCTTTGATTTTAGATGATCGAAGGCTTGCTTGCCCACAGTTTTAGGTGATTACTCCTTCATAGTTTTTACTACAGAGACTATTATTCTATTTGAGAGGAATATCATTGTTTTCTTTATTATCTCGTGAGCTTCTCAATTGGGCGAGTATCTGTTTGAGGTAATTAATTGTATCATTGGTTGATGATTCTTCAATGCGTTTGGTATCAATTGGCTAAAGTTTCAAACTGATCCTACGGCTTTTATGAGGTTTTATATCATATTTTGATAGTTTACTATTGGTCTTGGCATTTTATAAATGGTTTGATTCCCAGCTATCAATTCCCTTATGATTATTGACGCTTTATATGTATCGATTTTCCTAATCGAACAGAATCAATCTTTATCGAGCCTTATGCTCTTCAATAAGCACTTAACTACTTATTTTATTCTCCAAAGTATGATCACCTTCTGCAATGGGAGTAATCAGGTTCTGCCGTGAGCTCAAATATTGTTTTCGCACTCTCATCGTGTTATATTAGTATTATAAATTATTGCAGTTTATTATTAATAATTTTGCTATAGTAAAAAGATAGCAGTATCATTGAAAACAACCCAAGTCATAAATTTTGACTTCGCTTTACCCTATATGATCCCGCTAGTCAATGGTACGCGATACGCAAAGGGGAAGAATATTACCAGCATTGATTGAGAATCGATTGCCAACCTCCTCATGTCCATTAAAAGTATCTCTGAGATCATAAATCATACTTTCTCTAAAAGATATCTCTTTTCTATCCGAACCCTATCTGAGCCTACTGTTGTTGTATGACAGTTTGCTTTTATCGATTGCTTCCTCCCTCTTATTGGATTAAATACTCAATCTATCTACAGATTTTACCTTGGGCTTCGAAGGATTCTTATTTTACTGCTTATCTTATTACTTTTAATGTTCTTTTTTAGCTGATTTTTTGTGAGGTTATTTCATATATTTATCAGTCCTCAAATGATAGCTTTTGATCTTCATAATGTCCTATAAGAATTCACTGTCTCTCTTTTAATCAAAATTTGAAGGAAGTGGTTGTATATTCGAAATTTATGATGGTTTTGCCTGTTGATGTATTTCAAATTCTGGTATATTTATTTCCTATTAAATATGCACGCTTCGAAAGAAGTCTTAAGTCGGTTGCTCTACTACTTCTTACACTTCTTACACTTCTCTCAACTCTTTTATTTTTTTACGAACCACTGAACTGTTACACTTGATGTAAATAGGATTGGATTTTCTTCGACTGGTATTGATGGAAGTGTGCTTGATTTGTTTTTAGGGGAGGAGGACGGTGGCAATCATCTGTGGAGTTAAAATATTTTGTGACTGCCTGATGAGTAAATTGCCAATAATTGCTTGATTGTTATTATCGTCAATAGAAAAGTAAAGGCTGGTTGGTTTTTTATAAAAATTTGGTCTATTACTCAACTATAAGTTGTATTAGAGTCGTTCTTTCACTTCGGGCTACATTTTTTATAGCTCCTTTTTTTTTGTTTCGAGGAAATTACGGTACTACTTAATGCCGGCTTCGGAGGTTGAAGGATTGAGTCGATCATACTCAGAAGTAAAGAATATTCTATTCTCCAAATAATCCATACGAGGCATTCGCATACTACTGAAAATTCTACGAAAGATGCTTTCATAGGGCAGTATGAATATGATGACCGCCATGGAGAGAGACAAAAGATTTGGGAGCAAAGCCGATTTAAATTAACTGGATGGCAAGAAGTTTGCCCATGTTAGACTGCCAAGGGTATAGGCAATTGTTCCAAAGTATATCATTTGGCTCATTGCAGTGTTTATAATTTTAGTACCAGGAACAGGTCGCTGACAACGGCTGAATAAGGAATACTTTTGAGCCCAGTACATAGACGCAAGTCCAGCAATGGCAAACAGAGGTATAATCGGTTGTAAAGACACGAAGAAGCAAGTGAATATAAATATATTGACCACATAAATATATTCATACCCAACCTAAAACTCCATTCTCTCGCAGATCTAATTAAGCTCGAATTGATGTAACAGTAATTTTTAGCCTACGTCGAATTAATAATACTGGGTTGCTGTTTATACTTAGCATAAATAACCTTAAAGAAGTGTTCAGGGTCGAATATCTTAACTATTGGAGTGACAAATGAGTTGGTTATACTCAGAATAAGTACGTCTTGAACAAGACCGTTTTATTAGTATATGTTGGATTTGATAAAATAGCAAGCAACGATAGGAATAAAGACTGAATTGACTATCTGTGCAAAAATGGATTTAATGGCTAGACTGGTTTGATAATTGGTCATTGTGTAGTCTCGTTCGTATTTTGTAAGCACTTTTATAACCTCTGAGTGAGAAAGAAGTACGGATGATGAGCAAATTTATGACTGATATTGAGAGGGAGATCAAAATAGAAATAGATGGATTGCTACTGTTGCTCATTTGCACTGTCGACAATCCATAGACAATCACAAAAGATATAGCGAGGATTACTGCTGATATGCTAAAAGTTAACAATTTACGTGCCCTCTTTTCGCAATTTGTCACTCCAATATTTGACCAGATTATATCTTCAGGATCAGGTGCAGGGCGTATTTTTAAATCGTAGACTATATCATTTTTACGTATCGTGAATCTTTCCCGGGTTTTGATGAACGGTATATAATCCTTAATTCGATCCACCCAATCCGTGGGATTATGATCGAGTATGAAATTTTTCTGATGGTTGTTGGCAAAAGTAATAAAAACAGTCGTTTTGTTTTCCTTATTCTTCTTCTTATACTAGTCTTGGATGTGGGTTATCATTTGATTGCAGATATTCTACTTTCGGGCGATAATACGCTCGTACTATTGGTACTTTCTGTTACGATACTTCTAGCCTTTGACGAACTGATCCCGATTACGACGCGATAACACCCACTCGACAAACATTTTTTTATATTACTCGTTAATAGATATAACCTCTTTGAGTTCAGCGCTACTGAATTATTACTAATTTAAGTAGAAGGGTTTGCCTTCGTTGTATTTTTCAATATGTAGAGTTTCGATTGAGATTTACTAAGTTTCTTTTATCTTTGCGAGATAAGCCATTAGTTCTAACTCGACTTCCTCTTTCGTCATGCCTGTAGGCATTTTTTATATAACAAGCGAATACTAAGAAACAGTCTTAGTTTACATGAGAATCTTTACCTCGGTTTCCTTCTGATTATATTTTAGAGCCATGAAAGCCATTCCCCACAATACCAGCATTCCACATCCTATCCAAGCCCCAATCACATACAATTCTTGTTTCTCCCCCGAAATATACAATTCCTTTGATCCCAAAGATATAGAAAGAAACTTCAAAGCAGAGCTACTGGAATTTCCAGCAATATTCATCTGTGAGGCGTAAATATTGGTTCCTATGGAATAGGTGGAGTAAACAATAAACATTATGGCTAGTAGTATGCCTAAATTAAAAATGGCCTTGAAATAAACAAATGTCGATATGCCGATATTGTTGATGTCCTGAAATGAGTGGCTACAGGGTTGGAGATCTCTATCCTGAAGAATGAAGCCACAGCACGAGCAAATTTGTTTGTATGACTCCTATGGTTTCATTTTCTGGATAAAATAAAGGGTACATGATCGACAAATCGCCTCTCTTTCTCTTCTGGATCAACATCAAGTATGCCCAATCTGTTTGAGCAGCGATGCCGTTCTGCCTCTTGAGTGGATGGATACGAAAGAATTGTGTTCAAAAGTATATCGATTTATCTTCGATCTACGTCCATTTCCTATCCGATATTTATTTTTATTCCAAGTTCAAGGATCTGTTAGTTTAGGCGTTCCTCTTCATCATTGAGAGGAAGCACCCGGTTTGATTCGGCTATTTACATGTTATAAATTTAAAATAAATTGGCTGGTTAAGGTTCAAGTCCACCGCTAGGGCATAATTATCACTTTCAGTGTATATTCTGGATTACTCTTAAAGGTCTGGAAACAAGATACTTGTCCTATTATAGCTTATTTTAGAAGATAATAAAAGTATCAAGAAAATCAAGAAATATATTAATGCAAATATTCCATATAAGCCGTTTCATATAAATCATCCTATTGAGGAGACTAATAACCACTTTCATCTTTTCTTATCTTTGTAATACTCTCATCGATAATCTACTCCCTTGTTTCTTCCTGGAAAACAAGTTTTCTCTCCCATAAACTTATCTCTTTGGCTACATATGAAGGAATCTTGATTTATGTACTTTAATCTGCCAAAAATTTAATGTTTCGCCAATGACCTAAACTGCATTGATCTCTGCAATCTCGTTTGACAAAGTTATTCAAGAATTCGAGTAAATCTTCTGCTGTAATACCTTGATGGAAAAGCTGCAAGCACCTTTCCTTAGTGATTCTCCCCACCATAAACTGACTACATTGCCGTTCACTTGGCTCCACCTCAACAATATGCTCGAAGATTCTTCTCAAGAAAATTGGGATGATATTTTCCGCAATAAGGTAGACCATAAAGTTAATTTATACAATAATCTCGCAGTCATAATTAACAGGAGGGCTTTCTCGAATTAAAAATTGATAAAGATAGTCATTGATGATAAAATAACTCTTCGGTTGTTCCTTTATTACTTTTACGAGGCGTAAATTCTATAATGCCATGATTAAATCTTTTATTCTTTCGATCAGAGGGACCATTTATCGAGGTTTTAAGTTTATTATCGTTAAAAGATTTACAATAAAGTTAGCACCCTATTTACCTAAATTCTAACTACTACCAAACCGTTGTTTAAAGTAGTCACTGATGAGATAGTAAATTTTATCTTTGCTTGAACTTCTTACAAAGTAGAGTAAGTCTTTGCTGATAACCTGTAAATTTGCAAGTCTATTGGCAGTGTCGTATGTCTTTTTAGACTATAGAAGTTACATTAGATTGAATTATTAGGCGTTATAGGCATTAAATAAGCGAATATTTTTATTTTTTTTATTAGCCTTAGAATGGAATTATACTGCTTTTTCGAAAAATGATTTGTTAAAGCTATAACTCTTAAATCCTTATAAATTAGTATCGGATTAAATCGTTTTCTATAAAATTTGCAAACTAACAAGAGTGTGCATCGCTTTTCGCATTTAATCCTTTTGCTTGTTTAGCATTCTGATTCCTTCAAAAGAATGGACTGATTTAATATGACTATCAGCGAAGACAGTATTGAAAGTGGCTTGGGTGGGTAAATTATTGGCATAGTATCGCATCACCAGGTTTTTGGTAAGTTCATCAAATGTAAGAAAGAGATAATAGCTAACGATGTCGTGTTTACTGATCATGTCCTTAATGTCAGTACTGCTGCATAGATCAGTTATGAGTTTACTGAGCATTTTGATCGGAAGTATTTTGTGATTGATGCCGATTATAAATATTGCATTCCTTTCAAAATGCAAAGATTAGCACCTGGCATTTTATCAACATTTAATTGCCTATAAATGGTTGGATCAATGTCAATTTTTAAATACAGCAAGGAAATATTTTTTTATCGATAAATATTATGGTCTTTAAAAGGTTATTATAAAATCACCAGTAGGAAAAGCTCTATATATTTTCAGAATATTTTTTAATAAAAGAAAAATGTTTTATTCATCATTGGGTGGGCCGCTGTCAAAGATACAACCGAAAATCAATGAAAATTATTATTTTCGACAAATTGGTACCTATTCCCCCCGTACTGATTATCTTCACCCCAATTTAATAATAACATAAAAATGAAAAAACCCTTTCCGATAATGATCTAAAAACTTAAATTCAACTGATTCAAACCAGATGGATATTTTGCAAAATAATTATTATAATTCAAAGGTCAGGTGAGGATTATCAATAATTAGGACCACTGCCACTGATATCATATACTAAAATAATTATCAGGATTTTAGGATGATTCTTCATTCGGATTGATTTTTTATTATTTTTACTTCAGCTATATCCCCGTGAACTTGCATTTCACCTTTTAGACGTATTTCCTTATTGAGTGCATTCGCTTATCGAATAAAATGGGGTTTTTGATACGCTAAGAGAGGGCTTCGGAACAGCCTTCAATGAGATTATCCATTTTTTATTCAATAAACTCTCCGTTTTAGAAAATAAGGCCGCGAATATATTGCTCTGTTGTGAGGAAGGGTTGAGTTTTGGATTTAAAAATGGAATAAAATCGCTTACTGCACTGTTTTCTGTCTTTGGTGTTGATAAACTCAGCCATTTTAGTGAAAAATCCATTAGTTTTACGCTATTGATGAAATTGAACACCTACCTTGATGATAAAACAATGGAACAAGCCAATTTAGGTTTAACTCCAACTTTTAGTTTTTTTATCAATGGGCTTCTCTGTATTTATTTCCATTATTTTTGCAAATTATTATTATACATTTATCAATAATGGTATTTGAATTTATATGTTTTAAAGTTGAAAATATAACGAGAGAAAAAAGGAGGAAACTATAAAAATGAGCAAAAGATTTGCTTTTTTTACTTCTATTGATCATCTGCCGTACAAGACTATCAAGATGAACTCTTTATTGCAGTTATCTAGATCTAAGTTGTCGTCTTCAGTGATATAAATCTCAGTGTTTAGAAATATTTAAATTTGGCTCTATATGAGTTTCTGTAACTTTTTAGGAATCAGTAGCAATAATAATTTCCCAAATGATCTTACAAATCAAATTTCTTCTTTTCCAAATTATTATTATAACTCTTTCATAGTCCAATAATGAAACTCTAAAAATCAAAACATTTTAAGAATTAATAATGATTCATCAACTAGATCGATTTTTTTTTTCTAATCAAATATATTTTGATTATTTAATAGGTTGATTTTATATACTAAATTGTCTCTGGATTTAAAGTGTATTGTCCTCACTGTTAGCACCAATCCTTAGAAGTTATTTTTTATAATATCAGTGAGTCTTAATTACAATTTTATAGAATAGTTAAAATACCCTGACTAGTATTTTTATTTATTAACAATTTATTTTGCAATAATATCACTTATGATCGATAGGAGTAAATTTATGCCAAATCAAGTGATGAGACTTATTAATATCTGTATAGTATATTATTAATTCTCATGCATTTATCATAATGGATCAATTGGTATGGGTTTCTGAAATAGATCATAGTTTTGGTTTTCTTTTTTTACAGGGCAAGCTCATTTCTTTTGTTCATTGTCGGTTCATCATTATATATATATATATATTTCTTTATTTTTAAAATTATAGAAGCGGCTTGTTTCCAATGTGGATCTGGGGGTTTATTTGACAATTCATCTTGTTATGTATCAAAGGATGCTCCTTTTCTTCGCCTTCGATAAAACTCATGTAGTAGTTTTTAGATTATCTTGTCGAATAATATTCTGTCGGCTAACCTAATAATTGCTAATAATGCTAAAATAGCAGATGTTATGCGCTACCTTTATGAGCAGGGCATATTGAGCGGTTATTGATCTGTTTAAATTAAGTTGCTTTGCGTTATTGAGGTATTGATTGATTTATATAAGGAACTGATTGATTGTTTGTGTGAGCCTCAGCTATTTATATTTTTGGAGATTTTGTTGGTAAGAGTGAACAAAAAAAAGAAAGGACTGACTTATTTATATTGCTCCACAAGCTAATCTTTGATTAATGAGCCGTTTTTTTATTGTTCCTACTATAAATCAAATCAAATATTTGACAAAATGTTGATTTAAGACTAAATCAATATCTTCTAAACACGAATTGACTTAATGCTCATCAAAATGTACTTTTTTGGCGTCCCTTCTTACATATTTTATCAATTCTTAAATTAAATTTTAGTCCAGTTATAACAGAAATGCCTATGTCTAACTAAGGCATACAGGGTTGAACCTATTTAGACTAAACTTAAACTATTTTATTAAGACTTAAATAACAAAAAGAGCTGTCTTTGAGAATACTCTTATGCACACCAGTATTCTTTTTGTTAGCTTAATAAACTTATTTTAAGGAGAATTCCCCCAAATTAAACTATCCTGATGCATATAAGCTTGCCAGCTTATAGGCAGTTAACTTGACATTTTAAGGCTCTCTTTATTTAACTGCCAAATCTTTTAATAGTTTAACTTCAGTGTATTCAGCTTATTCCGTTTTGTTCATTTCGATTTGAAACAATTATAAGATGCAATATCTCTTTTATCGGTAAACTCCAAACAATAAACAAAGATTAAAATAAAAATAAATGAATTTAATGTTAAAATTGCTTGGTCTATTTTTCACTCGTCTTTACAAATTGAAACTTTTCCCTTAAAAAGATATTGATAATTTCATTAAATAAGCAAAATAATTATTACTAAATTCTAAAAGCAAAATGCTATTGTTATTTGATAAAATGTTTCTATTTTACGAATGTTTTTGCCACTTGTTATTGCCTATATATCTCCAATATTTATCAGCAATTTAAAGTTTTTCGCGTTTAATAATATTGAAAATTCTATGATCAGACCTTAATCAAATAAATTTTTCGATTAACTTCTAGTCATTAAAATTATTTGCCGAATTATCTATTGTTTTATAACTTTAATTTACTCTATTATCTATAATATACTGCTTAATACAATCTATGGTGGATAAAAATTCAAACATTGGAACCACCCTTTTAACTCTGCAATAACAATTTAACCATCAAAAAAAGCTTGAGGACATCTACTTAAACAAATCTCAAAAGAAACATTTTACTGTTAACTAATCATTACAGTACATTCGTCCAAATCATACCTATTCCAAACAACAGCAGTACCAAGATGAGTAGCATCTCAAAAATGTTCGAAGATTGTTTAATAGCCTAAATCGCCAAAAGACTATGAGCGATAGACTGAAAGATCCCTTTGATTTCTATGCTTTTCCAGCTTATTTCTTTAGACAGGTGCCTGTGGTAAATTAAAAAATGAAGAAAAAACCCAAATCAAAGCTACAGAAGGTTAGATCTTAGACTCACCTCAATCAAAAGAGTTCAAAAATATCAATGTAAAAGATACGACAGTTCCTCCCATATTTAAGTTCATTCGATAGGCAATAACTGGAGGAGTTTGCTGATGGGTTGAACAAACTTATAATAACATTCAACATCGTTAGCCGCGATGAACTGCTAACCCTATACTAAAAAGTCGTATCGATACTGCCTACTAACTGCCCCTCGACTTTCCGAAAGGCTGTAGAGATGATGGTGCAGGAGGTAGGCGGATAGTTATCACACTGATGACCACAAGCCAATGATAATTAATCTATACATATTATTTATAAATATATTTGAATGAGTAACTTTCGCATTCAAAGGAAACTGACTGAAGGCTCAGGAATTAAGATGAAGCCAGCTCTCTTTAATCCTTATCGAATTAAATCTTTGGAAAGCAGACAAAATTCCTTTTCACGCTCTCCCAAACGGATAGACTCACAATAATTGAGGAGATTGACGAAGAAGAACAGCAGTCGTCAAATTTCTGAATAATCACAGATTAGCAAAAGTAAGATGGAGGAGGTAATTAGTTATTAATGTAGGGTATTCGAGCTTATCGCGAGAAAAACGTTAGTAAAGCATTAGAGTTGTTCAAGGAGGTACGTAAAAATGGGGATAAGTCTGCACAGCTCTCCTATTACATGGGTTCGTGCTTCCTTAACATGGGGAAGCATCAATCAAGCATCATGTATCTTAACGAATGCATCTCTGCCAATGAGAAGTACAATCCCAATGTTTATCTTTATATTGCAGTCAATTTTAAACTTATGGGAAACTATCGGCAGGCAGTTCGGGTGTTGGAAAAGGGAATAAATATTTTTCCAAATTTTGAATAGGGGTAGTTTTATAAAGGGAAATTAGAGATGAAATTAGGAGAGGTAGAACAGGCTGTGGATTCTTTCAATCGCTGTTTACAGATTAACTCCTCAAATTAACTGGGTACGCGCTGAATAACTCAGCGACAATCTTTCTGGGAGACTGTCTTAAACTTCAAGGAAATACAGCTAAAGCTTTGTAAAAATATAGAAGGATACAAACCAAAGGCAAAAAATACAATGTATTGGCATGCATAAAGACAGTCAGCATTCTCATTGAAAAAGACCAGTACCAATAGGCATTCGAATAGCTGATGAAAATCATATCAAAGGGATAGTAGAATTCTGAAATAAACTATCTTTTGGGAATAAGTTGCTGGGGAACAGGCCGCAAACAGGAAAGCGTTGTGTATCTATAATCGTGTCTATCGGTTTCTAAAGACATGGGCTTAGCTGTTAAATCACTCAAAGCTTTAATCATATCATCAGTGGAGGAAGTTAATTTTTTTGAGGCTGAGCATCATATCAGCAGAATTGTTCAGCTAGGACTAAAACCATAGTCCTTCACCGAATGGCAGTTATTCGTGGAAGGAGTCAATGATTTAATTAAACACAAAGATGGAGCAGCTCTCCATAAACTTGAAAAAGCTATGGAGGTCATCAATGAAAGATAAAGCAACTCCTCATACAACTAAAGATAAGGCAAAGCATTTAAAAAGAATATCTATCCTTATCTTGCCTATGCCTTGCACTGCAATTATAAAATAGTGGAATCAATCAAGATGTATTCTAAAGCCATTTAGCTTAACCCAAATAATTGTCCATCAAAATATGCGAAACTTGTTGCTGAGGGTATACAGCTGCATGAAAAGAAAACATATAGTTAGGCAATAAATAAATTTAGATAAGCTTTCGAGGTGTAAAATCGTCCATAATCTTATTTTTTGGCCAGTATAAGCCTCGTTCAGCAATTCAAGGTGGAAGGTCTGTAAAAAGCATAAACATTTTTAAAAATATAATCGTATCTATAAAAAGGTCGGACAGCGGCCAATGAATATCCTTTGATGCTTTTCTATAACTCCCTTGTTCTCTTATTTCAAGGCAAAAACTGTATATAAATAATTCAAAGAGCTATTGATCTTTGCGAAGATCCAGTATCTTAGTATCACTTCATTGAAGCCTTGGCTCTCAAGGAAATAGGCAAACTTTCGAAATCTGTCGAGGCTATATCAAAGGCTATTGAGATTGATCCAGGAATATAATAGTTTTACCGATAGCGATCAAAGTATTATTTTTTGGCTGAGGAGTATCATATGGCGATTGAAGACTGTCTCAAGGCAGAGATAATGGCTCCTGAAGACGAGTAATTACCTTTGCTACTTTCGTTTTATTACTATCTCATCAATGAATATATATTAGCCTTTAACTGCTTGCAGAATGTAAAAGCTAGCTCAGGAAAATTGCTTGAGTTTTAAGAGGCATTGTAATTGCGACTAGGGAAGTACAATAAGCTGGGAGCCATTGGTGATCTCATTCGTTATCTTAGAGAAGAACCATTGATGGATATAAAAGTCCTTTAGCCTATAGAGGAGTACATAAAAACGCGCCATCAATACTCATAATTCAGTGTTTACTTTTACCACCTAATTTTAGCGGTGGGCTATTCAAGACTAAACAACTACGAGCGTGCCCTCAGTCACCTCTTTGGTTGTCTCGAATAAATTCAAATTTTGATAGATGAGCGTGAAAGTAAGCAGACTTCTTATGAGGTGACGTGGTAGTAGACCGAATCGATGTTGGACTAAATTAAATTTAACATTGTTATTATCAGTTTGATGAAACAAGTAATTACCAGTGAATTTAGAATCATGAAGAAGCTGAGCATTTCATCAGAGTGTTTGTAAACTAGACTGACAGCCGTTAGCTAAAATAGATTCTCATCGCTATTCTCAAGGTAATGAATAGCGAGGAGGAGGGAGATACCAAGCTGTTAATGGATGATGAAGAAACAAGAATCAGCGATACCTTTCCAAATATAACCATCCCAGTCAATCACCGAACTATAGTACTTCTGTTCTAATTGAGACCACTAAATTGCTCGTGAGTTATCCGGTGAAGCTAAAATTTACAATTGCTCCCGAATTTGACCCTGCCTACCTGTTAAATTTCGACATCGATAAAATATAGTATAAGATCCCACCTCCCTGGTTAAAAACTCCGACAAATCGAATCAATTTTACAAATTCAGTGAGAAATGTTTCTGTGTTGTTGAGTGAATCCCAGATTTCATAGAAGAAGTCAACATCAAGAGCACATCCAATTCGAGATCAGTTGAAATTGGACGAGGAGGTGGAGGCTAAACTTAATCGGTTAATAAAGCATTGATGATTTATAATGAGAACATTGTAATATTTGAGTTGTATTAAAATAGTCCACAAAGTCATTTATATCTATAATAAATTTTACTCTCTCGAGATTTAACCCTTTAATAACTTCGCTTAAATTATAATCAATAATCTATTAAAAATATAGATATGCCTTGATATGCAATCTCAGTTAAAGTCATCCAACCATAGAAAGCACTTGTAAATAAACACAAAGATGAGCAAGCAGCCATCTAAGAATTCTAACTAACTGTTTTTGATAAAGGATAATCTCAGCTATGAAAGGCTATGCAGCATTTTGATACTAGCTCCAAGATGAAAAATTATCAATTATTTGATTATCATTTAATAAATTTAAATTAAATTATTAAATAATCCTTTTTGGTCATTAAATGGTCGAGTAAAATTCATTACAGAACTGAATAAATATATTAAAGAGATGAAATCTTTATTGATGAAGCATCAGACATATATATTTTTTTAATCCGGCAATATTCTATTTAAAACCTCTTAAATATTCTTCTCGTTTTTAACCTTGTTGCTGTCGAAATAATTGTCAATTTACAAATCTCAAGGTATGTTACTTTCCAGTTGGATTTAATAAAATAGAATACTCCCTCCTCTCCCATTTCAGTAACAACTAAATAATATTAGAATTGCTCGCATTTAGTTTTTATATTTTTAGCCATACACAAGAGCTCAGATATTTCCAACCTTCCCAATAGATAGTATTTTAATCAAAATTATTTCAATGGTACTCAACAAAACTGTGTTTAATGATTTCCAATTAGTTTTACTAAGCCACCTGCATCCTCCCTTTGAAATTTTGATACGGTCTAAATCATTAAAAATTTACGTAAATATAAATGTCTTAGGTGCTGCCATTGAGACTGGCTCAGCCATTTGCACCCTTTGTCTTCAATTTTATTGTCATCTCATTTATTTTAGAATTACTTAAATCCAGCGTACTTAAATTGTCCCAACGACATTTGATTAACCGTTTAACCCCTTATTGACTAATACTATTGTCCCCTAATTTAATTATTTATGACCTAGATAAACTTCGGCCAAATCCCACTTCACCCTCTCCAAACTTTAACATCCTTTATCTTTAATTTTATTTTCTCCTTTATTTAAATAAAATTACCCAAATCAATTATCGATATTTTGGCCCAATTTGCTTCTGTGAGAGCAAGACAACCGTCAGGTCCAATATTGTTCCTTTTTAAACTGATTTTTCCTAAGTTTGAAGTTTACATCTTTGCGAGTTATCTGCATCCGTCATCTCCGAATGCCCTGCTGTAATCTTTATAATCATATGATTACCAATTGTTAGACTCGCCAAACCTTTCCAGTGATGTGACGCTAACTCTTTGACTGCATGTGGCTCAAAATGGCAAAGACCTATTTGGTGGATATTGTTACGAAAATACAGTGTTTTAACTTATTGAAGCCTTGTATTGCTAGCTAAATAGGATAAATCCTCCATAGTTAGGCATATCCAATCTGTATAACCGATATTTTGCTGAATGTGATTGTCTGTTCCATTTACATTAATTATGAGTTCTAGCAGGCTTCAATAACTTTCTCTTTGATTGGCATTATTAAATTTTACTAAATTAAATATGATCGACAAAATAGCAGAAATACCATAGAAAAGTATCACTTGATCATTTTAGCCAAGATTATCAAAAATTTAATATTTGTTTCTGAAAGAGCAGTTCCTTTATAACTATAATAGGTATGAGTGTAGATTAGAATTTAGTATATTCCTTAGAATTATCATTTCTTCCATCAGAAAATAAGCAATTAGTAAATTGTCAAATTATTTGATAACCATTAAAATAATCATAGAATAAATCACTATGAAACTCTTAACTAAGATGCTGTTACTATGTTTTACGGCTTTTCTTTCGGCCGATACTTACAATAAAGAATATATTGAATAACTGTCCAAATTGGGAATAAAAAGCCTGCCAGAAAAGAGAGAATTGGGATTGTCGTCCAACCCGTAGTTAGATTTCTTCTTGCTTCGAAGCCAATTGAAACTAATTGACAAACTGAAGTCACTATCATCCCGATGTAATAATACACTATTGGTCTTTTTGTTCGTATTGAAGACATGATGGAAAAGGCAAATATGCATTTAAACCAGCAAAAAATAGCCCAAGGTATAATTTGTGCAAAGAAGCAAAGGATAATAGTTTTATCTGTTTTTATCTAAGTTTCTGCTTCTGACTTCTCTTTTTGGGGGCCACATCCTATAGCGATACAACAAAATAGAATGATCTCTGCTGCTAAATCAACGAGCAAACAAACCCAAACTGCATTTACGTCTTATTGAGTAAGGTACACTATCTTCATAACTATAGCAAACCCACAAAAAAGAAAAGTGAGGTGACCAATTGGATGGTAATACATGTCCGATTATTATGCTGGCTTTTATTAGTTAGTTTCCATATTGTAGGGATAGATATGTTTATACTATTGAAATATAATAAAAAGAACCAGATCATAATATAGTTTAGTTTAAATAATCTGCGCCAAGGCGGATTTATAGATAATAATATCATTATTTTGAGTCGTCAATATAAAAAGACTACATTTTGTTAAAGAAAAGGATTTTATAGATCTTTCCTATAATATTATAGCTTTGAAGTAAGGCTTACAAAACTATATTAATATGGAAGTCGTATGGCCAAGATAATGGCGTAACTAATACCATATTAACTCTATTCAATGGAATAATATCAAATTTATTATTACTAGAGATCACTGATTGGGCCTAATTCACTCATGTCTTAACGTGGATTGAGGAGCTCTTGATAGTCAGCCTATAATCCAGCAGTTATCTACCGACTATGTCTAATTTACGAATCTTCGATTCCTTATCCCACAAACCAATGCACAAAAGCTCTCTTTTCGAATAATCTATCGTATTTTATGTGAGTTGTATCCAGAAAATTTACGAAAGCAGCATTATTCTCTAAGACAAGTCCTTCTAAAGGAGATAGATCAGCCATGTAATTAACACTGATTTTTGCTCCTATTGAGCACCATTTAGCTAAATTTAATCCTTTTTTCACGTTCATGAAAACCTAACTCATCACTGGACTTGTTGTGTTGCCTCGCAGCATTGAATAACTTCCCATTAGGACTGCATTTCTTTTCGAATTGGATAGTAATGAACTACTAGGATCATAAAGATTACATATTAATTTTTAAGGAGAAAGTGAATTATAGAGCGGAGAAGTCGATAGGTGAGGAGTTAGAAAGGATATCTTCTTATAGGGGATGGTATTTATAGGGATATCAGCAAAGGAGGAGGCACTGGCATAAACTCTGAGGGGACTGGTTGTTAAGCATGTGGTACGAGCTATAAGTTCATTAATTTCATTAAATGTTGGAGACTCAATATCTCTATCATTGCATTGCTGATAAAGCTGTTCGTTGTCAAAACATGTGTGGAATTGATTGCCTCTCATTTAAATAAAGTCGCCTAGGGCTAATGTAGTGTTATAAGACTCGACTATACAATCTGAAAAGTGAGGCGACGGGAGAACAAGGTTCATATTAATTGTTTTCTTTTAATGCTAATACATTAGACGTTCTAAGAACAGTGCCGTAACACCTGACCCTGTTCCTCCCCCCAAAGAGCAATTGATAATTATCCCTTCAACGTAATCGCAGCTTTATAATATTTGTTGGATTCTCAGTTCAACTTCCTCCATTAGATTGCGACCTATTGTGTAACGGCCCCGAACAAAATTATTTGAGGTATCTTCCTTTCCGGATATATAAGATTTTGAATTATATAGATTTCGTCTTTCTCCCTTCCGTATCTAATCAATTTATTCAGGGGAAGTATCAATGAAAAGAGTGCGAGGTACTAATTTAGAAGTTTGAGTTTACTGAAAGATGGAGCTGTTGTTAAATGTGTCTTGGGGAAGTGGCTGACCTGCAGCGGTTAAATGATGCTCCTATAAGAGCAGTTACCATGTTTTATCTCCTATTTTGATGCCAGCTCCGCCAACATTGACTATAATCATTTCTTTCATTTCGAAATATAAATATTTTGCATTGATAGAAATCGTTCGTGAAGTTATTTTTAATTTTGATTATGATTAGTGGCATATTCTCTCATAAAATATAGAAATTGTGTTTAATTATAAAATATTGATAAAAATTAACAATAGAAAACAAAATACCTACTAATTTATCATTTATCATTCTTCCTTGGTCTGGTCCTTGATGCTAACATTCTCCGAGATGCTTTTATCATAGTACATGCTTTGTCATCTATAAAATTTATTTTTTCCTATTGTTTTTAAAAACGGGATAACATATTTCCGATACTATGGAGAGTTAGATTTTATCAAATTGAAGATCTTATCACATCTCTCTCCCTGGCATTTATAGTTTTGCTTAAAATTTTAGTTTTTTAGAGTTGGTGGATTTGATGAGTTAATATGAAGAATGTCTCTAGGATGTAAAAATTCTTAAGGTAAATTTATCAATACTAGTTTTTAAAAATTGCATGATTAAAAATCCCAAAATGTACTCCCTTTGGAAAGAGTATTTCCAAAGTGTTTATTTGCATAATTCTTAATAGCTATCCCAATGTTTTAAACAGAGTTTTCCACTCCAAGAAATTGCACTTTTGAACTCTATCCCCATCCTTCATCAATGAGATGAGTTATCTGAAAAAAAAAAAAATCTTTAGTATGATTACTTTTTGTTGAGAAAAATATAATAAACTCTTTCTCCATGAAAAGATTCAAATAGTTACTGAATTATACTATATTAAAAAAAATTCATAACTAGTATTGTGATCTAATATTCATGGTGTTGTTTAAGTAGTCATAAATTTTATCCAAAGAACTCGATAAATTAAGAATATCGGGAGATACTGTACTTAATCTGTCAACAATCATTATTACTCATTGTCTCCGTTGCTATGAGAAGTTTGATTTATCAAATCGAAGGCCAATGTCTATCTGTCCCTGCCAACATTTATACTGTCCAGAGTGTGTTTCAACAGTTATTTTCAAAAAGAATAATAATTCAAACTGTCCAGAGTGTATAAAATAAATTAACTGTTTTAACGTTTAATTATGTAAGTACTATAAAAAGATACTCTAATATTTCCAAAAATTTGAATTTATAGAATCTAATACAGAGTCTTTAAAATAATTAAAAATCAAAGCAAATTCATTTAAAAATGATAAAGATTTTATATGTCCAGTCTGTTAATAATTCTTTAATTATGGAAAAAACAAGCCGGTGAATATTTTTAAAACTAAGCAGCATCTGATATGCGAAGATTGTCTTTGGTCTGAGAAATGTAACAAAATCAAAGATGATTAATGTTATTACAATATAATGGTCATGAACATTTGCAATTTCGTATCAAATATTCTTTAGACTAAAAAGGCATTGTTTGCTTTTGGCTAAGATTAATTTTTGATTTCCCTTCATAATTCTATGATTCCTAATAATATCTTTCGAGGTCTGCAAAAGAATAATATAATCTCACAAAAATTAGATATGAAGCTCTGCAAATTTTAAATTATAATGGGAAGTGGAAAATAATTTAAAAGCCTCGTAGTTCCTTGTGATTTAGAAAAAAGCATTTTTGGCCCATAACCAACTAAGATTACTTTGATCTATGACTAAAAGGCGATGGTGCTAAAAGAGGAAATGCTACCATAAAAGATATAAATTTCTAACTTTAATATATCTTAATTTCGACCATTGACAAAATTTCGGTATATAGAATAATATCAAAAAACATATTAAGGAAATATGAGTCAGGCCTAAAAATTCTGCATTATTTAAAAAAAATAAAGATAGGAAATTTCCCATGTTAAATCATCAAGGATAAAAAGAAAATATAAGGCAATTAAAGGGACAAAAATATCTGACTAAAGAATGTATAAACTGACAACTAAACATTCTAAACAAAAACTACAATAAATATGGAATCTATTTTTAAACAATCTTGAGGTAAAAGATTAAGATTGGGCCCTAATTTGTTTTATGGCCTATAATCTAATGAATCAATAGACCGAAAATATTCAATATATAGAAATTTTTATGGCTCGAAACAAATAATAATAACAAAAATTATCAGATCAAGGAAGAGTTCTAGACAAAAATTTTTAAAAACTTCGCGAGAATCAATATCAAATAAAATAAAAAATAAAAAATATATAACTTGAAATAAAAAATCACTCAAAAGACGAATATGGCAAATAGAAACTTATATCGCTTTATTAAAAATGCCAAGACAATTAACTTCAATTAAAATATGTAAAGTAATAATTAGACATTATTTATTATAAGTCAAAAATCGTAGCCACAACAATTCATTAATTAATGGAAAGAAGGGAAATATATTTATAGAATTAGAAAGCTTCACAAATGATTTAAAAATAAATAAATGATAAAGCTGATGCAGCTCTTAAAAGTGAAAAATTGACCAAGGATAATATCCTTCCATTGATTCTTAAAATTTTAAAAGAGGATTTGAGTAGTAGTTCGATGAAAGTGACCTTCAGTCCTAAATAAACAGATAAAACAAAACTTTCCATGAATATATTAACTACTCATATTTTTTATGATAGAATTATTATCAAGTAATCTTTGGATGAAGATTCAGAGTGGTATTTCTAAAAAATATAGCAATCTAATGAAGAACTAAGTAGGTTTGTTGAATTTCAACGAAAAAGATTCTCTGCATCTTTGGGCATCAGTCCATAAAGTTTGGTTTTTCATTCCATTGGCAAAGGATGTCAAAAGGTTGTAGCAAGTGCAAAAAATACGTCAAACCTTCCCAATTATATTCAAGTAAACCTTGCTAGAAATATATAGTTTAAAAATTTTTTGACAAATCTTACACTTGCAGAGGTTACTTACGATCCAAAAGGATATATTGAGTTTCCTGACTATTAAAGGAAAAGAATTATGACCAGAGGAAATTGGCCTTATTACCAACCTATCAAATCTGTTCGTTATGGAATTAAAGTTGAAGGAATGTTTTAGAATGAGAACAATGATTGGTTGGGCATGAAACACAATCCTGGAGAATGGGCAGTTGGTTTTCATGGTGTTATGACTCCCTAAAATATTTTTTCTTAATAATAAAATCTAAATGTAATTCAAAATATTTTGAAAAATTTAAAGAATCCATAAAAGTATAAAGTCAAGGCAGTGACGCTAACTACTGGTCGTGTTCAAAAATATGGAGAATATAAATGCGTTAATAAACCAGGAGATGTGGGAGAGGGAGTTTATTTCTGTTGTCATTTTGATTATGCCTTTAAACGCGCACAAAAAAAAAGTCAGAGTAGGAATTATACTTTGGTCTTACAATGCAGGTTAAAACCAGAAGATATTAGGATTTGCCCACGATAAGATTTTTGGGTTATTAATAGAGATAAATATTCATCCATTCGCCCCTATGGAATCATTGTAACTAAATTTAATTAAGCATACCCCCCAGCTGATCAACAATATGGAAAAAGGTTTTAATACGAAGACTATAGAACAAAAATTTAGCAAACAGAATCATTATCTAAAAATTTATCTTCAAATATCTCTACTTCATCAAAATCAAGTCTTCAATCAAGTTTGAGCAAGAAAGCATGATGATTCAAGGATTATTATTTAACATATTAATCTAGTATCAATTTATAATTAATATTTACTTCATACCATTCAAAAGGTTGGTTTTGGAAATAACAATATATTATTTTTATATTTAAAAAACACTTTTGATCGAACCAACTCTTGCGAAATAATAAATAATAAATAATTTATAATTGAAATATGAAGATAAATACAATGCAATTCAATAAAATAAATGCAAAGGGTTGGAAGGAAGAATATTTGTAGATTTGATTTGATATTATACCTGATGATGCCAATACATGTACTCAAATGTACAATCATTATTTATCAATGAATTTATTGAATACAAAATTATAAAAACATGCAACATCATATAAGTTTGCCTAACTCTTCATTAAAACTGGTACAACGTAAATAGATGATTCCTAATGAGTATCATCAAATTCAATTTATTTTTATTTAATTCGCTTTCATTTGAGTTTGCATGTATAATCAAGGGATATCTGTATATCTGAAAATACAAATTAAAATCAATCGACAATGCATTGAAAGAATCCATCATTGGTCTCATCATTAATATTTTTCTATTTATATTACAATTATTTTTAAAATATGCAAGAAACTTTTTCACTAGCTCGGCTCCAATATCTAAATGATTGAAAATTTGAGGCAAATTATTCATGAGGAGCCCTCAAATGAAGAAAAAGGATGGATATCAGAGAACAATAAATGACTAAATTAATTGAGTTAGTAATATTTATTAGATTGTTGTTTATCTTATGATAATTAATTTATTATTAGCAAACGAATTTAAGAAATTATGGAAGTTATTATTTGATACACCAGAACCTACACCCCCTCAGTGCTTCCCAAATATGTTGGACAATGAACTGGAAGAGTTTAACTGGAAGTTGATGACTCGATGGGCCAACATCGATCAACCCAAAATCCATGATTTTTAAATTTGTTTTTCCCATTACAAAAATGATTTACCAAATTTACAGTCATGGTCATAAGAATATTTACTTATGAATGATCTAAATTTAAATTTATTTATTTTTATTTAATATTTTATTAGAGTAAGTCAGGATCACCTATTTAACAAAGCCTAATAAATAGGTTGTAAATTTAACAAAAAATAAAGACCATAAATTAACAACAGCAATGGATTTTCACGATTAAATGCTCTTTCATAGCCAAAAGAAGGAGGAAATAACTTGCTCATCAGTAAATTGTATCTAATTGACTCATTTGTGCTAATTATGATGACCCAAATTACTTGAGTTATTATAAAATTTCTGTGATATGTCAACTTCTGCTAGATTTTTAAATATAAATGTGGACATAATAGCATTTAGGATCTACCTATCATTGGAAATACGGTAAGATCATAATAGTGTCTCAACCTTACCAAATTGACCTTCATTAAATTGCTCTTCTTGCTCCTCCCTTCTCAGCACAAAGCTAAAACGCTAAGGAGGTCTCTGCTCTATCTTAAGACAATAAAAACATGGAAACAGTTCAAAGCATCTTAAACTTCCTAGTATAAAAACGAGCAGTTCGTAGTTCAAAGGTAAACATCAAAGGCGGAGGTCTTTTATTGGATGTTGCAGGATTTGCTTGTAGTATATATATGAGAGGAATTAATAATGTTATCTATATCCCTACGACGCTGTTGGCAATGGTCGATGCAACAGTTGGAGGAAAGACTGGAATAAACTTTGGGTCTGCCAAAAATATTGTCGGAATAGTCAAACACCCCAAAACTGTTATCATTGATTTGAGTACACTTTAAACATTGTCTGATCGGTAGTTTTATAACGGACTCGCTGAAGTAATCAAAATGGCTGTGACTTACGATCGTCCTTTTTTCTAACACCTATAAAATTTGGACCTGAAACAGTTGCGTAATAAAGATATGAGAAGCTAACTAAAGTAAATTATAAAGAAAAGTCTATAGTTAAAAGTAAAAGTTGTTGAAGTGGATCAGTTCTAGAAGTATTAAAGAAAATGGCTGAATTTTGGGCATACTTTTGGGCACGGAATTGAATTGTCTTAAAATTCGCAATATCTTCATGGGTAGTGTGTTTCTATTGGTATGATGCTGGCTCTTGAATTATCAAAAAAATTGGATGTCCTAGAAGATGACTCCCTCATTCAAAGAATGAAAAAAATGCTGTCATCTCTGCAACTACCCACTGAAATTCCATCACATATAAATACGTCTGAGATTGTGGATCTAATGCTGAAGGACAAAAAGAAAACTACATCCAAAGACTAAATGGAGTTTGTGTTTATCAGTGATATAGGTAAACCTTGCTCATCTCCAACAACAATTTCAAAAGACGGGGTGCTTTAATTTTTGTCAAAATAAATATAAGTGGGAAGTGCTAAAATAATTAATAGCGAGATAAATCATAATTTTCATTTTCCAAGTTCGAAATCTATTTCCTTAAGATTGGCTTATATTGCGGCTTTGGCTCTGCTCAAATTCAATGAACCAGTTGAAATTAGCAATTTTCTTGCCTCTGATGATACTAACTGCATGCTTGAGTCGCTGCAAGCTTTGGGATTTGTATTCGATCACTCCCATTAAAAGAACACTCTCAAGATGATGAGGTATTCATCCAAAAATAATGGAATTATTAATATAGGTAATTCTGGAGTGACTGCAAGACTTATACTACCATTGTGTGCATCAATTTAAGGAACTTGGACCATCATTTGCCATCCAAGAATGTCATAAAGACCAAATTAGTAAATAATAAAACTTTGCCAGAGCTAATTCGATTGCTATATTGTCTTTAAATAAAAATAGCAATGTTTCCCTCTAATTTTAAATACCAAAAGAACACATTTTGGATTGAAATCAAACGAGATAAAAGTAAATGGTAATGATTCGAGTCAGTTCCTAACTTCAATAATGATTTATGGAAGTTTCTTTCACCAATAATTAAAGATTATAACTCAATCAGGTCCACTCGTTTCGCAGAGCTATCTGCTTATGACCGCAAAGTGCCTGTAACTTTATGGTGTTATGACAAAATTTGATAAAGGCTCAATTATCATAAACTCAACCTATTTAAAAAGAAATTTGTCTCTCAGTTCGTAGACGGATCTTTCAAGTCTCTCATATCCTTTTATTTTCTCTTTGTTTGAAGGAATTCCTCCTCCTGAACTGCCCAATTAATCGATTCAAGGCGACATCCTCTTCTATAAAAAGATCAATCGATTGATCCACTCTGACTAAAAACACGTAAGGCTTGACTTCAACAACTGTACGGATACTTTCATAACTATGAGTATTTTTATTGCTTCTCCTCTCATACAACATTCTAAACTATAGACTCTTACCATCTACAACATCGCCAATCAACGAGTCAAGTAATCTAATCGAATAGACCTAACCATTAGCAACCTCAAAAAGATAGGAATTTTTGTCGAATAATTTCAAAACTAAATAAAGATATATAAAAAGTTTGCTCATATAATTGCAGATAACTCAACTATTATCTTTAAAACAGCCAATGATCATCGTTTGGCTATGGCTTTCGCAGTGCTATCCACCTATTTGAAAAAACTTTACCCCTCAGTTCGGTTCGTAATTGACGATAAAAACGCAGTAAATAAAACTTTTCCTACTTTTTGGCAGTATCTGACTCAGGCAGGAGTTTTTTTATCAACTCCTATTGCTGAACGATCTTATTTTACTAAACCATACACTGCAAATAAAAGTATTATCCTAATTGGAGATCGAGGCAGTGCCAAAACAACCATCGGAAAACATCTAGCTTCTCACCTTGGCTATAGTTTTATTGATTTAGATGATGTGATCATTTAGAACTTGACACACTCGGAAAGAGCGGTATCGATTAGTGAATTTATCAATAAATTTGGATGGAATAGATTTCGATAAATCGAAGCCAATACTTTACAGGAATACTTGATTAGTAAGCGAGTGGATAAATTTGTTTTGGTAACAGGGGGAGGAGTTCTTGAAAGCAAAATTAACTAGTTTGTGCTGCAAAGAGACGAGAGTTTAAAGATTTATTTAGAGAGACCATTCTAGCATTTGAGGATTTAGGAAAAGCCGCATCGGCCTTATATTAGCAATTATAGATAAGTTTCAAAGCTGAGGAGCGTCATTTATGAACAAATTGCTGATCTCATTGTCAGCATACCTTTTCAACAAAACCAACTATAAGAGGGGAGGCTGGTCAGCAAAAGTATATAATAATTTATCCATCAATCTGCACAACCAATGAAATAGGGTTTAATATTGACGACAGATAAGATACCAAGCAATTTAAGTCAGTTATTGGTTGACCCAGAAGACATTTCTACGGTATAGTTCAGGATTGATCAAATACTGTAAAAAGGGCTGTCTTTGAAATAAATTAGAGGAAAATTAGCTTTATTTAAAAATAATACGACAACTCCCACTATCTTAACATTGAGAACCAAAGATTAACTGGGGGTATTTACCGGAGATTATCTACACACCATTAATTAAATCCGAAAAATACCAACAAATTTTCTGGATCATCAATTTAAGCACCCTTTTAACTATATGTATAATCCCTAACGACTGATTCTCAGTTATCATGGTTAAAATGTAAAGACCATTGGCAGAATGATTTAGCTTAAATCTTTCTTGGGGATAAAAAAACTTTGTGGAATTTTTTCTGAAGGAAAATGGGAAAAATACTCCGAGCTGCTGGGATAAAAAAGCATATGTGTAGCTTTGAATAATCCGTTGAGTAGAATTGAGAATAAATACCAGTTTGTGACTGCCAAAGAGTTACCAATAAATTCAACGGGGATATTCTGTGTATAGAAAATGAAGATGCTAAACAAGATGAAGGGCATGATCTTTCGTCGTTGAGTGATAATTAATATGTATCCTAATAAAATAATTAAACTATTGCTGAATTATAAATGTATAGAACTGAGTTGCATTAATAATAGTAAGAGTAGACATCAATTTATTATTGTTGATAAATTTTATTGGTAGGGCAGCAACTCCCTGCAACTTATTCCCACTGAATCTTCGAAGTCTTTGGCGAAGTTGCTATTGGAACTGTACTTCTTTACTTTCATGATATGGTTACTGGGTATTATCTTTAGAGCTTACAAATCCTTTTATAACTTGAATCTGGAGTTACGATGAGAACGCACATTCTTATTTGTTTTTGACTTCAGGATATCATATCTTATGACAGTATCGCTGGGAATAAATTTTATACTTGATTATCTTTTTTTGCTTTCGATATATGAGAGCAAAGCTTGGTTTTATTCGTAGTGTGACACTATAGGAGGCACGAAAAAGAAGTAATTTTGCTACATTTAGGACCAATTTATGCCTGAAAAGAATTAGTGACTTTGCAGTTCGCTCAGGTTATTTGCTCCTAGTCGTTTTTAGGGATCAGAGGTCAGCAATCCTTAAATTAAATTTTTACATTCAGGACTGATCTGCCCCTCTTCATAACCTACTTCAGGCCACTCAATCTCTCCTTTCAGTATATTATCAAACACTTCTTGAGGAGAGGCGCCTGTGAAGGGAGTAACTCCAATAACCATCTCATAAGCTATAACCCCCACAGAAAACCAATCAATTGCCTCATTCGTGAATTATTCTCTTAACACTTCCGGAGCAATATAGTCAGGAGTTCCATAGAATGTATTTGGCTTATCAATTTACTGATCCTTGATGAGTTTAGACAGGTTAAAATCAGTTAATATGAGTTCTCCCAACTAGTTAATAACGATGTTTTCCTAAATATCATTTTTAGTACAGGCTTAAGATCACGATGAACGATTCCCATTTCATGAATAGAACTCACTGCCAATATCAGGTTGGCAATATAGACTTTTGCATATTTTTCTTATAAGTACGTTTATCTTTCAAGCAGAGAACGGAAGTTACCCCCGCAACCGTAGTCCAGTATTAAAAAGTAAAGATTGGATTCATAAAAAGAGTAATACAACTTTACATTGAAGCCTCCATTAATACTCTTGTATATCTTTTGTTCCTTTTTAAAAGCCTTAATTCTTTCTTCATTCAAATCGGTTATTTAAATGACTTTCATGGCGTATAAATCCTGTGTGTTTTTCTTTCTCACGAGGTAGACCTCACTGTAGGATCCCTTACCAATCGAATCTATAACTTAGAAATCTACATAAATTTATTAATACCTGAGAGTTTACATGCATTAGACTTACTCATTGCCTCAGACTCACTCTGAATGGTTTTTTCAGACAATATAAAATGCTAAGTCGGTTGTGAAGATTGAAAAAGCGAAGTAAATGAACTGGCTCTTTCGGAGCTCATGATCTTGGAGTCTTGATCGCTCATATTCTAGCAATAAATGTTAGTTTTGGATATTACAGAGAGATAGCTTTCCAGAAGTTATATTGTTTCAACATAAATCTATTGACTATAATGCTATTTATATTGTTCTATGACCGCTGAGAGTTCTTATACATCGTTTTTTAAGATAAATGTCACTACTTTATCGCCAATCGTTTTGTATATCCGATTAAAAAATACTTTCAAATTGTACTTCTCTTCTGACTGTAGATCGAGTTCGTTGATATAGTCCATAATGACTTTGCTCTTCTCTTAAATTTTACTCTAGTAGTATTGTTTTTGATGCTTGTACTCGCATTGGTCGAGATGAAATGAAATATTATTCATTGGTATATATGTCTCGCACACGCGACATAGTTAGTATTGTAATTACTCTATCATTTCCTCTTTTCGTCTACATGTTATAAATGGTACTGGATAAGGTGAGAAACTGCAATTTTGAATTCCTATTCATTCTCATTGTCGAATCTTTCAGTATTTCCATTCTCTTTCTATCTTTTGAGTAGAATAAAACCAAGCTTGATCAATTTCTTTTTGATAGAAGTTATCACATTACATAGTTCCAATGGCAGTGTATTTATGTTAGAAATATCATAGATCCATCTTAGAACTTTGCTACTGTTACCATTTTTGATGTATTCGGTTTTAAGCAATCCATAAAAAATCATTAGAGATTTTATTCCATTTTCGTATGATTGATGCTCCTATTCTTAATCGAATATTTAGTCAATAATGACACTCAAGCTATTGGTCAACTCCTTTATCAGTAGTTTTTGAAGACTAGTCAAGGCATAGCAGGTCCCCCTTCTGAAAGACTTACAGGATTTTATCGGTATGTTTTCCTCTGACAACTCATCCGAAGACTAAGCTCCTTTGGAAAACTCATCCCTAATTTAAACCCCACGTATTTTGAGCATCTATTCTAGTTTATCTATGATATTATTCTACTGATCCTATCCCTCATCAAATTCAAAGGCTACCTTTCTAGAGTTCTTCTATTATATGCTCATTATTATCTATTATAACAATCGGTATAATATTTAATCGAAATTACAGATAAAGTAATTTAGAAAATAAACACAGTAATAATGAGCAGGAAGTGTAAAAATTATAATTGGGGATCTGTTATCATCTAGCACCGTACATGGCTTTGGGGGTCTTTCCGGCAATCGCTAGGGCAATTATTACGATTATAGCGATTGCAATCGTTATGATGAGGCAAATCATCAGTCTGTCTGTGTATATCGCTCGTGCGAAATATTTTAAATGTTTTTATGCTCTAAATCAGAAAGATAATACCTTTTAAGGGTTGTCTCAGTATCGTTAAGTTCATCATAAATCTGATCCAATTTATTGATCTGTCGATCAAGTTCGATCATTATGGTGTTAGCTTGCTCATCCATGACATTTACATTCCCAAGGATTCGCTTCAAAGCATCCTCGCTCTCTTTCTGTGCCCTATTGCCCTATCCAATCACTACCTATCTACTATTATAGTCGATATTCTGGGTTGGCTTTGGGCGATTATTAAAGAGATTGTCCTCTGTCCCAACATCATTTCGGAATGTATCCAAATTTTTTTACAGGCGGGTCAATTGCATATCAAACTCTTTGTATTGTGACTTGTGGGTTTCGACTCCAGTTTCGAAGGAGCCTGATTGGATAGAGTATTGGTATGTTTCGAGTAGTCTGCGAATTCGCTTTGCTTGCTTCTCGTGTTTAGTGATGGTCTATTCCTTGGCTGGTCCTTTTAGGAGTTTAACTGCTTGAACCTTAGTCTCGAAGTCAGTTAATTGTTTGCGTATATCAACCGGTAGCTCTTCGTAGTTTGACATTTAAGTTATCTAGAACTGATTTCTGATAATTTAAATAATCGATTGAATATAATATCTAAGCTCATGTACAAATTCATAAGAAATTGATTGGAGATAATAATGCTACCCTACATAAAATCAAGAAACATATAATAATACTTAATATAACAAATTAGACTCTTTTTGTGAGTAAATAATAGATAACTAACTTGATTGGGATCTTGTTTGAGATGTATTTAGAGATAAGAATAGTAGAGAACCTCTATAGTAAGAGAAACATTATTAGCTGACTATATTCACTATGTCTAGATAATTTTATGCTATTTTGAATTTGATATAAAAATGTGCACCTATTTTTTGTTATACAATACATATGTTTATGCTTTTATACTCTTTATTATTTATAAACTGTCAACTAATGATCAATGTAATTTTTATGCATTTTTAAAAAATTGAAAATATTGTTTTATCTGAAAATCATGTGAGCAATCTATATTACCAGCAATTTGTGACGAAGTTGAAGAAATTACAAGTTTGGTGATGTGCGAAGTACTTGGCGGATATTTACTCAATTATACTCTAGAAGAAAATAGTAAATTTAATCATCTTATCCTCTAAAATGCAAAGATTTTCTTCTGGTTCTATACATTGAGCATCTAGAGCTCGAGGGTTTATTGTCTAACTGCGAGAAGACTTTAAACTTAAGTAAACTCTTAAAAATTAAGTTAAACCCTTAAAAAGAAACTATTAAAAAGAATAATTAGCTTTATTCCATGATGGTTCAACGCCAATAAATCATTAAACCTATTATTAAGCTACAATATTTAGCTTTGAAAAGATTGCTGTTATCGATTGGTTGGATATATCGATAATTCTATTTCCAATTGTTAATACTGTTAATGAATGATTACTAATTCAATGAATAAATAAAGGAAATATCATTCAAGGGGTAGAACAAACTAAATTATAAGAAAGATGTTCAATTAGCCCCGGTAGCTCAGTTGGTAGAGCATCTGTCTAATAAACTGAAGGTCGTGGGTTCGATTCCCACCTGGCGCATTTTTATTCCTATTGTTCTATTTTAGTTTTTTATCAATCGATTACGAAATGGTTACGAATATTAACACTCTTTGCATTAACTTGAAAATGAATTGCTAAACTTTTGAAGTGAATGAGCTACAATTTAAATTTTTAAATTTTAAATTATTTATAAAAAACATGGCTTGACAACGTAAGGGGGGAGAATATTGAGCATATATAAAACCAAAAACCGGAATACCCAAAGTTAGTCAGGATTGGGCATGTGTGTAGTGTGGAAACGTAAATTTCTCTTTTTGAAAAATGTAAAATTAAATCGAGATGACAATCAATTTCAAATTTAGGGTGATTATTATTGCTACTGTGAAAATACTGACTATTACTCGGTGATGAGTAGGCCAATTTAGTATATCCTTTCACATTTACACTGATATATTGAAATTCTTTGTAAAAATGTATATATTTTTATTCTTATTCTTATATTTCATATTATTATGGTCAGTCTATTTATTCTGTAAAATAATTAAACTGGTAATTCTTCAACAAAAATTCGTTTATAGAAATAATTTAGCAATTTGCAAAATTTACATAACCTTACCGCAAAATATAGTTTTAAAGATAACAATAAAAGTATCCATTTTAGTTTAGTTTCACTTGTTTAATAATATATTTCAAAATTTATATGCAACAGAACATCAGAAATCTTTAGAATCTCCTCTCTCGCTACGACATACACCACACCCTAAACAAAACTCATCACCATTGCCACCATGCTCTCCTCCAGATGGGCATTTTCCTATTCCTAAGCAGACCGGAAGTTTATCCTTTTGTATTCTCGATATGTATTACCCAGCGATTTGCCTTTTATGGCAGCTATCACAAAAGTGTGTATTTCCCCAGCAGAACCACTGAGCCACTGAACAGCAAAATTTACATTTGTATGAAATATATTATTTACCATGCTTCTTGCAGTCAGTCATTTAAACGGGGCAGCAGGAAGGACAGATTAATTACTTTGGATCAAATTCCTCCCCTTCTTTAGATTCCGCCATCGCCTACGCACAGCTTTTTCTGCCTCCAAAGTAAGGTTAATGGCACTTATAGCATTAAAAATAGGCATATATTGTCATTGCATATTTTTATTGATTCCCAAAATAGGGAGAATTCTTATCTGTTAACTTTTCATTTTTGTCTTATTTTTAGTGAATGAGTCTTTTTAAAGCTTTCTCTTTTATTTTGTTTTGAAATTGTTTTAGACCCAGAAGGATTTTGTTGAGAGGTGACTCTTCGGGTAATTACATCCATCTATTGCAGAGTGGGCATTAGCAGAACCTAAAAGTAATTCGAGGAGTTCCCCATCTAAGCTCCAGCCTTTTCTTTAGGCATTGAAAATGAAATATGTGTCCACACTTACTTCTTATACAAGGAGATTCTCCTAAAGCTTCGACATAACATAAACTGCAATAACTTTGTTAATTTTAACCATGAAGATCTTCGGGGATAGCTAAAGCGCATTTTTAATTAAGACATGGCAGACAATTCTTTTCTCGAATATAGCCGAAGCATGGATGTCCGCATTTCAATTTTTTACTGCAGGCCTATTTTGTTTTAATGGTGCATTCTTACGAATCACAGATATCATCGAATGTATTTATTCCTGTTTCGCTCATGTATCCTCTACGGAGAATTTAATGACAATATCTACATTTTCTAAATAGAAAACAATGGTACTTTTTTGATTTGTTCTCTTAATATTCCTCACAAGAAAGTCCTAAGTGATAGGGAGCAGCTTTGCAAGTTTTGCATTGCTATTGCCTGCATTTAGGACACTGAAATCTATGCTAAGCATAGTGTTTGGCCATAGTAGCACCTAATGGTTTACCTTTATTTATTATATTTTTACCTAAAGGTGTTTTCTTGGGAGCATCTGCGGGCTTTCCCTTCATGAACTCATACTATGAATGACACTTTTGGCATTCTATCAAGTTCATAGCCTTTCTGTTTAACTATTTTTATAGTTTATGAAGAACTTCTGCATCAGCAATATCTTTGATTTGAAAAATTGGTATTCTGCAGTCACATTATTTCGAGGGACATCTTAAATCTCCGTTAGCTTTCACATAATTATTTGTGATATAAAGCTGAAAACAATTTAAACAAATGCAATGAAGGCATTCATCTAAATACCTGTATTTAGAAAAATCTTAAGCCTAAACTGGGTTTTTACATTAAGGATAAATGCATCTAATGGTCTCTTTTATAGATGGTACATTTTAAACTCTCTGTGATTGATTACTGAATTTTTATTCCAGATTTAATGTTTGATCAAAAACCATAGGCTTAAACTAATTTTGTTATTTTACAAGTATGGCTTCAATTTTTTTGTTTTTTGACAGGCGCTCATTCTAGGGTTATTATCTTTTAGGAATGTTGGCTGGGACTATTTTTTTACTCTAAGTCTTATTTTCTCGTTTGTTAATGGAGCCATTTTCAAGAGATCCTATAAGAGGTACATTGTCTTTTCTTTAGTCAATATCCTAATGTATTTTTTCCAAGAGTTTTTTCTTGACAATATCCATTTCTGCAGCTAAAAACTATGTAATTCGCTTTTTACTTGTAAGTAGTTAGGCGTCATTAAATCCATGAATCGGCAAACATTATTCACATATGTTGGCACATATTTACTACATGACTGGAGATGAATTTAGATTTACTCAAAAGGAATATTGCTGGAACAGCCTGGACATATGACTGTCTTTGAATAACCATTCGCTTTTTGGTGACTCATTGTTATTCTAACAAATTATAATGACAGCCACCAATTATAAATTCAATGACTCAAAACAACTCATTTTACTTCAAATTTCAATAGCAAAAACTAACTCTTGATTTTATTATTTAGATTTGGTCAATGTCAAAGTTCAAGGAGAGTGAGAAATGACAAGGTTGCTTTGTAGTAATTAGTAAAATATCTACGAATAATTTAATCCTGACTACAATTTTAAAATATTTCAATTCTTAGGACTGAGAGGATAATAGTGATGATTTCAGAATTGTATTAAACTTTTCTATTTTATCCAAGTTGCTGGCCCTTTCCCTATAACAAAGATCCTCTCCTTTCGTTTAATACGATTAAAAAAGAAAAATTGTTACCATTAAAGCAGCTAAAGTATTAAGATATTTCAAAGTCTAATGAAATTGCTTCGATTATTCACTAGAAGACAATTCTAATATTATAATTACTCCCAAAGAGCAAATGATTCATACAGAATAGAGATTTATCAAAATCAATCATCCACTTATCGAATATTTCCGCTTCATTGCCCTACTCTTGCCTCCCTGACTTTGCGCGAGGGAAGTAAACATTTCGGCGATCATTTTAACATGCTGTGATAATTTAAGTTCTTTCTTGTTTTCCAATTCAAGCAGGTTTTTCTCGAAGCGGATCTTCTGGTTATTGTAGTGGCTATGCCTGTTGGCTGAGGAGAAGCAGTAGTGGGTGTTGGATAGAAGGCTGATGTCTTCCTTATAGCTCATAATACTAATTTTTATTATTAACTAACGCTTAAGGTTGACTATAACAGTTCGAAATTATAAAAATATTTCTAAATAAGATAGGATTAACGGCTGGAAGTCAATGATTAGTGATGGCATTTAATAATGCTAAACTATTACTTTTATGTTTTTAGTTTCAAGATTTCTCTTCTTTCGCATAATAATATTTCTCAATTAAATTTATTCGCTCCTCACCTTAATCGTCTTCTTATATTGGCCCAAATAAACAATGCACATTCAATTATCTATCTTAATTAACTGTTGATAGATTTAATTTAATAATTTAGTTTTATGCGATAGAACTCATTATATTTCTATCAATCGACATGTTCCATCGAGAAGCCCTACCAATCATCACTCTCCCCCTTTCAATAGGACAGGAGGCCAACTGGAAACATAGATACACTCGTACCTCGATAGCATAACTTACTCGTTATACCGAAGGACTCTTTCGAGACTCCTAATAGGTTCGCTGCGAGCCTATCACTAAATTTGAACTAAAAAAACAAAACCTGCCTTTCGAATACAAATCGAGATTTAAAAATGCATCAATCAGCAACAAACTGCTCAAACTAAAGACAGGATGGCAAAAGGAAGGAAAAGTAGATGCAAAGGCGAGTAAAATGGTCCCCTCTCCAGCCTAAAATGGCGTAACCTGTCAAAAGATAATTCTAGAATATCCTAAACTTGATAATCGAAATTTGTTATAAAAGATTGCGGACTCATTAAGAAAGTAGTTAAAGGAAAAGAATGTAGTAATGAAATAAATGACAACCTCCTACAAAAAATATCAAAAACTAAAACTCAGTACGATGAGTTCGGAGCCAAAGTAACATAAATACGAAGCTTATTTCAAGGCGTCCTTTACTCCATAAAAAAAGAAGGTTCTGAAATTATAGAAGAAGACGGTCTGCAAATAGCTGTTTACAAAAACGGAAGCGAGAGAGATTGTTGGATATGATATTAAGGGGTGGAATGATTTGTAAAACACCTGCGAAGAGGATTTTCTCAATCTATACTGAGTCACTCAGTCTGATAAGTATATTTTTTAGTGCACTATCTTTCTAATATGTGAAGATATGTATATTCTACAATTTAGGCCTTAAGACTTATCTAAAACCAATCATCCCTTAAAATGATTTTTATAGTTTGGCGACTGGAGTATTGATCTTCATTTATTTGTGATATAATTTAAAGGTAAATGAAGAGTGGCAACTCTATCATTAATCAGGTGCGTCTTCTTAAGAATAAACTTAATCAACAAGCAAAGACCATCGTTGATCTGAAGAAGAAACTCATGACTCAAAGTCAAGTTTTTCGTTAAAGTATGGACGAGATGTCATAGCATGAGTCTCGTATCTTGCGTAGATTGCATAAATTAGAATAAATTAACTTAAAGTACATTCGAGACTACATCCAACTCAAGCAGTAAAGTCACATCGACGATTACCAATCTATTGAATCAAAATTTGAAGGCGGGATAGATGTATTTGTTCAGCGTAAGTACAAGTAGATGAGACAGTAAGTCGAACATTTGCCTTAAATAACAGGTTCAAAGAATTTGGTAAACAATTGCTACTCTCTTATGAAGGAATATCTCAATGAGAGGCAAGTCCATTATTAAACAGAATTGCAGCAAGTTGTTTAGGAGAACAAAGTCAAGATGAAGGACTGCAAAAGTATTGAAGGGTTTAAGCAAAACAAAGATGAAGCCAAATTTGTATAGCAACTTAAATCCAAAATAGACCAGTTTAACAAAACTAATAAAGTAGTCGAAGGATCAAAAGTTATGAGTCAATTCTATGTGAGGCGGGAAATAGAACAAGACATCTCTCGTTTAACTAAAAGCAACGGGATGATAAGTCTCAGCGAAAGTTTGGATTAACAAAATCTATTCGAAAATATCATTGAAGAAGTAGTGATGGCTGAGGTTGAGTGCAATCAAATCGGAGAGCAGTTTATTGAGGAATCTTTTTCATTCTTGGAAGAGAGGTTGGAATCCCTGACATCGTCTTATGGAGAATAGTTTGTTAATAGAAAAGTTAAATAAGTCAAGGGAAGGCCTGAGTTTATGAAGGGGATTGTGGAACAAAATCGTGAACAAGTCGAAGGGCTAAACAGTCAAATATAGATACACCCTGATTAAAGTGACAATTCAGGGTCGTAGCAGGGGAACTCTATAATGGATCAGCCTTCTAACCTAAACTTAATGGGCTCTATCTTCTTAAAGGTAAACACATAAGAGTATTCGCAACTTGTAACGACAAACCAAAGCCACCCCACTATGCGTCAAAAAGCAGTCATTTCAAAAGCCAACCCTAACAATCGTCTGTCTTCAGCTCTCTAAACATCTATGACAAAATCTTTCTTCCAATAGCAACAGCGTTCACGTGACCAACTCATAACTCACCAAAACAACGAAATACAATAGCATGAAAAAGTGATAGATAAGCTAATCACCTTCATTAAGAAAGAGTTTAAATAGCGCAAGATGGAGGATATCGACGGTGATGATCCCGAACAGCTGATGAGCTACTATTTTAAAGTCAATGAGAAGAAGTATGTCGATATCAAGGAAGAAATGCAAGAGCTGAAGGGTGTAGCCAACAGGAAGGAAAAGTAAATTGCTAAGCTAACTGATGATATCACGGAGTTAATGTAGGATAATTAAAGTCTAAGGCTAAAATTGGATCTCCAAAAACTGTAGATTTTGGCCCTCTCAGAAATTTATGAGAACATCCGAGGCAGTACTATCTAGTATCACATTCTTACATCCAAGACTGAGGACCTAGTGAAATTATCTCTCTAGACTTTGTTCAATTCATGCATGAATAAAATAACTCCAGACCTCATGATTGAGCAGCTGTAACGCATCATAGAAATGATCAAGGTTAATATGGCAATTAAGAAGAGCATAACTTATGAGTTAACCATTCATTAGTACATCGATATGCAGGAGAAAGAGGTCAAGAGGAAATTTTCAATTAAAGCCAAAGAAGATACCAAAACTATTAGAGCAGAGATAAGGAATGAACACAAATTCAAAGTGGAGAAGAAATAGAGCGAGACACAAAAGATTTAGGAACCAGTAGAGCCCGTAGAGCCACCCATTATCAATATGATCATCGAGTCAGAAAAAACATCTATGAGAATATAGTCTCAAAAGATTGACATCAAATGTAAGTCCCAAAAAAATGAAAAATCAGAGTCGATAAAGGACAAAAAATAGAGGTTGCCATAAATGAGGAAATTAGCTCACGATTTCGATGTGATCACTTCCGAGATACTTGATATCTCTCTTCAGCAAGAGCCATAAATAGATCTTTCAATAGTTAGTGATCGTAAGTCGTAAATTTCTCAGCGACTAGAAAGTCAGCATAAACCCCCTGAAATACAAGCTCCTAGAAGCAGTCGCCACCGTGCTTCTTAGCCTGAGATTAATCCGCCGTAAAAGGAGGTGAGTTCAGGCTTCGATGAGGATTTCATAAAAGTAATGTCGGAGAAGATCCGATAAATAAGGCAAACAAAGCTGGACGAAGTCATTGATATCGAGGAGATGTATGCTAAATACAAACAGGCTCTTGATTGTTTAGAACGGTCTTAGAATCTCAACAAATAGAACGAGATGAAGTTTCAGAATTTTCTGGCCTGCCTCAAGGAAAAGGGGGCATGGTAGTCTCCGCAGGGGTTGGAAGAAAAGTTATTTTATATGGAGAGGGTGATAACCACTCAAAACGAGCTGCTTGAAAATCAGCGAAAAGAATACGAGGACACCATCCTCAAGCAGGTAAAATAATCATAATAACTGGCTCATGATGTCTTACGTGACATTAGAAACAAGCGAAAAAACATCCATCATTGAGCAGGAGCGGAAAAGTAAACAGCTTCATTGATTACATTTTTTGATAATGCATTCTCATATCATTAATGAACCTACGTTGTGAGGAGTCCTCACCTCTCAACTTTGGTCTACGGATAGGACCAGAATACGCCAAGTCAATAGTCAATAAAATATGATTGTCTTGCCCTCATCTTCCTGAGGGACATCTTTTTAAAATTAATCTAATCATCCAAGAAAAACTCAGTATCCAATCATAATTGTTCTGAAACCATGACCCTTTGGTCATCTACCTCAAGTATAAGTTACTGGTATATAATTCAACAGAAATAAAAAATTATCACCTGCATGAGGAGATAGCCAAATTGAATTGAGCCTAAATTAATCCAATTAGGACAAGATCTAAGTTTTAAACCTTAGCAGTGTCGGTTACTTTCTTTTGGGTGGTGACGAGGGCGGCCAGTTCAATTTCTGATACTCCTTTAATTTTTCTGGTTATGTGGAGTATAGTAGTCGATTGTTTTTTATTATTTAAACAACTGTTATCTTAAATGAATCAAACATCAAACTGCATTAAGGGAGATGCTCCGTCTGTTTATGGCTTTATGGATGAAGCTACAAACACTTTCTATGCTTTTGAAAGCCAGGAGCAGTATTAGACATTCTCCAAATGGCTCAATCTCTATAATTCGTAAGTCGGAGCTGAAACCTCTCCTAACTGCCCCTTGGAGGACTAACTTCGACACAACTAACAAATGGCCACATAGGACATCATGAACATTTTCTCGGATCCCTTCTTTCAGACCACGGATGGGAACAACTCACAGCTGATGGAGATCGAATTTTGAGCCACCTTGATCAATTTTGATCTTTATGTTATTATTTTATTCCTCTTAACCTCTCCATCTTTTGTATTTTTAAAACACTACTGTCAACCAACACAGCACACGCTACAACGCTAAAATTTGGATAGAGGGAGGAGTGGATATGAGGGGATGAGAATGGGGGCCTCGAATGAGTGTTTTAGATATATTTTTGTGGAAAGGCCAACAATTTGAATGAATTGGCTGTTGTATTATAATGTACGATAATAGTCAAAAGTATTATAAATACCTCAATAAAATTCATATTCCAATAAAATTCATGCAATCAATAAATTCAATATGGATTTGATGATAGGGATCAAATGTTAAGAAGAAATGAATATCAATATGGGGATACGAAATTTAGTTTGTGGATATATTTATGTTTATAACTTGGATGTCAAGCGATGTATATGAGGTGAAATTCTAGACTATGTTGAAAGTTGCAATCAGACGACTTTCAAGGGTTATTTCCAAGCATTTTTAATATTTGATGATGTCAATAAATTGATACACCTATTATCGAATTTATATGCTCGATGCAACAATCAAAATATTTTTAAAGAATTTAATTTAATTTAATTTATACCTAATCACTCATTTCTTATATTTAATTTGGAGATAATATTTATCATTAAGGGGTTGGGGTTGGGGTTGGGGTTG
>Ga0302188_10000311_pt1 | contig 42045 bp, 24 predicted proteins | sample II_Bog_E2_1_FD_198783 | JGI IMG/M metagenome (GOLD analysis project Ga0302188, IMG submission 198783) | Peat permafrost microbial communities from Stordalen Mire near Abisko, Sweden - II_Bog_E2_1 | ecosystem: Environmental > Terrestrial > Soil > Wetlands > Peat | place: Sweden: Abisko... | reverse complement strand
AACCCCAACCCCAACCCCAACCCCAACCCCAACCCCAACCCCAACCCCAACCCCAACCCCAACCCCAACCCCAACCCCAACCCCAACCCCGCAGGTTTTAATTAAAAATATATGAAATTATATGAATCAATGATGATCATTCCTAACAGCAACAAAATATATTAAAAAAACTTGATTTTTATTTTTTTCTTGCAAATTATATTTCTGAGGTAGACTAGGATTGATTGGCCTTTAAATTTTGTTGATAATTAGTTGTTTATTAAAAGAGTTTACTTTCCTTAATTTTTGAGTGATTCAAAGGTCCTCCTGATGTGCTAATTTGCAAATAGTCTTACTTGGTTTTATGCTATACGACTTTTAGTCTTTTTGATTGATATATTTCGGAATCAGTGTCTATTTGCATATCTTCAATTTCCTGATGATAAGATTCTCGAATCAGACGGTTTTAATTCATTACTAGGAACAACTAACATTATTTTTATTATTAAACATCAGTTTTGTTCAAGACAATGTCAATATCAAATTAACTTTTGAACCAATTGAAAATATTATTTGAAGTTACCTTTTTTATCTCTATGCTATTTGAAAATTTAGATATATGCGCTTCTAACGCAACTAAAATGATTTCATCTATAAAGGACGAACAATTTATAGTATAACAAATTGCTTATTCTGATGTTTTACTGATGATTAGCGCTTCCATTGCTTCCGCAAAATATTTTAGCAGCGTTTAAATTTATATTCCTTTATTTTCAGTCATTTATGAGTTTAAATTCGACAAATAGACTAGGCGCTTAAATTTGTTCAATAACAGCTGACGAATCGGAGTAAAACGATGGTAGATATGCACAAGAAATGAAAAGGTTATTATACGCAGTTCCTCGTATTGGTCATCAATTGAGTGATAGTAGTTTTTTTTGTTAAGTTTAAACTCCTGCAATTTTGTGTAAGAATTTCTTTAAAGGTAGGTGAGTTCTCTCGTATTTGATGAACTTTTCAAATATTTTTGTTAAATCTAAAGTATTTAATATTTCATATAATAATATTTAATTTATCACGAGTCCAGTTATTCCCAGAATAGCTTTAATTGTCATTATAAAGTTCTGTATATAAACAATTGAATTGAATTAAAAAGATGGATGAAAACAATCAATTGCTATTGAATTTATAAATATTGATTATTTTAATTTGTTACCTTTAGAATTTATCTTTTTTATTGCTTAGATCAATGACTAATGCCACATCAAATTTATATTTAAAAAGTCAACAAATTCAATTATGATTATTCATTTTATCCACATCTTATTTGATTATAATTATGAACAGGCATAAGTTCATTATGATTATCTCAATGTGTGATCGTTTGCAGCTTAAATATCGTATATAAAGAATTTGTAATAATCTTTCAAAAATATTGTAGTCTTATTCTATTAAACATTATTTAAAATCCATGCTTATATAAATAGTAAATATTGATATTTTTAACTGATGATATCCTGCTAAATATTAAGTTATCAGCAAAATTATCTTTGACATCTTAAATAAGTTATAAAATTGAGAGATATTTTCGATCAAGTAATTCTTAATTTATCAAACCAGCTTATCTACAGATTTTTTATTATTATATTTGAGAAAAGATTTCGCTAAGGATCCAGGCGCATTAACTTTCACCAAAATGGTTTGTTTTGCCTAATTTCCAAGAAGCTCATTAAATTTGCACCACATTTAGTAGGAACCCTTTCTCATCACATTAAAAGAGAACACTATCTTGCTTAGAGTCTACTGATCAATTTTTCCTTATTATTTTAATACTGATTAAAATTTTTTCTCAATCAGTATCCAAATTTCATCCTATCCAATTCGAGAAAAAGAAAGTAGCTTTGTTAGAAGCATTATCTATGTGCTTTACCAATCATTTATACGAAGTAAGGTTACAGTATTTTTAAAGACAATTTCGCGAGTCTCCTCCTTGAAATTTTTTGTTGTCACTAATTATAGTAAATTTGTATAGGTCTTATTTTAGAATGGAATGAGTTACACTTACTGATTTTTTTCAACAAGCTGCTCAATAAATTTGACAACCCTCTTCCAAAAGTTAACAGAACACATCTATTTTGAGCATAAGTGAGAAAGGATAGTGATAACTATGTTAATATTATATTCAAACTACTGTTAGAAATCAATTTTATTATTCTTTTATGGCAAATTTAATTTTTTTGCTAAGGCTTTTTAGATGTAGTATTCAACCTAGGGGTCTATGATGTTATTTCTTCTTATAAACAGTATGAAAGCACTGACTGGTTTTAGTGAAAATGTAAAGAATTAAGATAATCGTTTGGCTAAAGTAAGAGCATTGTCTAATCCAAGGGCCATACGGGACTCAATAATTTCTCCGAAAGTTACCAGATTACTTTTTTAAATAATTATTTGTGGAATCTTATGTGGTGGGATTTTGAGATTACGATTTGATTTATAGAAATTGAGATATGCTGTGTAAGCTCTTGAGGTTATATAAAAAAGATTGACATATTAAACGTATTCTGGATAATTTTTGAGCAAAAAAACAATGTAGTTACTTTAAAATAAAGGACACTTTAAATTCCTAATTGCTAGCTTCATGTCTTCTTTCAATTTCTATTCCAATTTATTTCCCAAAGGAATTTTTAGTCCATCGAACGATTTATGGATATAGTAGATGACTCCAAAATTGAAATTGTTAGAATGCTCAATCCAGTTTTCCAGATTTTTTTGGTTAATTACTATCGGAAGCTTCTTGCCCATTTCAACTAAGTAACCACTAATAAGTATCATTTGAGATGCTATGCCTCCATCACTACTTTATGCCTATCTCAATAATCTCTTTTCAAGAAGGTTTAAATTCAATGGCACTTTAATTTCATAAAGCTCGTTAATAACCTCAAGACAGAAAGATATTTAGAAAAGTGGCATTGAAGAAATTTCCTGATTGAAGGCGACGATGGTTCGTTTGATTTAGAACTCACAAAAAATATGGAACTCTTTCATGATGAAGCATTTGAAAAAGCAAGATCTAATTGATTTCGTTAGTTTTTCTCGTTTTATATGGTAGTCTAAATCGCTCTGCATTAGAAAGTATAAGTCTTCCTCTTTTAAATCATCGAGATGCTTATCATAGTAAAAATTTCCCAGAGTATTCTGAGATTACTGTAGCCTTAAATATTACATTTTTTCCTGATGAAGAGGATTCCCTTAATATTTTTTTTTCAGCCAATCAAATTCTTCAGGTCGACAAAAAGTTTTCCTTTTAAGGGAGTATGTTTTAGCGTAAAAAGAACGAAATAGGCATTTCAACATAATGTTTAATTATTAATATTACTATGGCATATTCTGATGATATATTGATATTTTATCTTTAAGGAATTGGATATATTTATACCACAAATGATCATTCAATATATCGAGACTTTTATCCGCTAATGCAGACTGTACTCATATATAAATTTTGTATTCAATTACCATCTACAACAGTCTTGAAATTAAATATTCTATTGATAATTATGAGAATAATTTAAATAAAATACATGATTTTCTAAAAATAATGTACTTAATTCAAACTGCGTAATAATTTTAAACAAAAATTTTCTTGGGGTCAACATCGCTGTTATTGGCCAGATATTTATTCCAGAAAAAATACTATTTGATCTTTTCTCGAACATCACTTGCGTCAATCACTTTCTTTAAGAATTCAAGTAGAATTGGCAACTACTTATCTTTATTAAAATGATAATAGGGTAGAATAGGCACTCCATTCTCTGGTTGCACCATGAATGAAAATCCAGAGTTATCCACTAACACACTGTCTTATAATCTTCTGTTTATGCATCTTAGATCTTTTGTGTAAAATCCTTTCTCTAGAGTGCAATGCTGCCGATAAAGTCTATGACTGAAATATTTTTTTTGAGGGTCCAAATAATCCAGGACTACGTCAGCATAAGAGGCGCTGCTAGCTGTGAAAATAATAATTTATGCTATATTGGCTATATCCCGAATGAAATCTAGACAATGAGGACGTACCCTGATGCCGGCCTGAATAAAACATGCAGTACTGATATTGTTACGCCTCCTTAAGCTGGAAAATCTAATTTCACTGTATAATTGTTGGATGACTCATCGCAATGAATTAGGGTTTCATCTAAATCGAGGTATATTGTCTTAAACTTTGGATTTTTCTTGTTTAACTTGATTTAACCCCGAGGGTGACTTAATTTTAAATTTTTTCCCATCCGCAGAGCTTATATGGTTTGAATGAAATGTTGTCGACTTAGTGAAGCAAGATAGCCATTTTATTTATTATTAAGCGACTTTGCGATTCTTCCCAGGTAATAGCTTCCATTGATCTCAATCACAGAGGAACAATTTTTAATTTCTGGATTCTATATTTCTCTTTTTTTAAGAATTGGCAATTTAAGCTCGTTATTGATATTTTTCTTTTGAAGTTTTACAAGTTCATTCCCGAATTTACCTTTTCCTAGCAATTTTTCTAAAGTAAAATTACCTGCTTCCTTCATTTTATCTGGAATGAGACTAGCCTCCTTTACTCGATGTGCTCCTAGTTTGTTGTCAAGGGAAGAACTCAGGTTGAGATCATAGGTTTTATCGTTGAAAGAGTACTTATATTTGGAGCTATTAATAGAATCGAGTTCATAGCTTCGCCTTCTCATTAATTATATTTATTATGATCTACAATTACATGAGGAATTCAATATTTTTTTAAGCAATCATAATATATAATTTGAAAGACCTACTTTTACCAGTTTTAACAAATGGATGTTGGGAATTGTTAAAAAAATAGTTTTATCTGTCTTTACCATTTCTCTAATCCAGTTGTATTCTATTTACTTAAATAGTTAAGGATATTTATTTTTATACACATTTCCCACCATTTAAACATATTAATATGGAAGCCAAATTCAATTATTATCAATTTTTCCTCCTTTACTTGGATTAATAATTGATACTTCCTTTTCGCAGAGATCAAAATCCTTTAAAATATAGACGTAAACAATTTAATAAAATTTTATGCAAAAATTGAATAAGTATTTGTAATTTCCTATTTCTGATTTCTAACTATTTAAATTAATAACAGGGTAGTTTATCTATATAATTAATAAGTCATTACATCTATCACATTAAATCTATTTTTTTCTCGAAGGGGTCATATATTTAGGCAAGTAATTATTTTTCAAACGGTAAATGAATTAGCAAATCCTGGATGCTGGCAGGTCTTTTGACGATTAGACGAGCATTATTGCCTTCCATCCAATCATATCTTCCATCCTCTTCAATGTCCTTTTCTCGCATTATCTTTCGTAGTTCACGAATGTAATAATTATAGCTTGGCCTGCTTTCGTATTCCATGGCTCTGCACTATTGTAGCATCTTTTTAAACTCCTAACTGATACCTGAACATATTTACTATATTCTGGTCTAATCCACTTTCGTCAACAGTTTATTTAGAAGTTGCTGATATTTTTCCTCACTTATAATCGATTTATTAAATTTTAAGGTCTACTCATTGGTTATTTCTTTACTTAGACTCGCTTCCTTTTGACAAGTGGCTGAATCTCCTTCTTTTTATGATTTTTCAGAGAGAGCTGTTTACTGTATGGAGAGCTTTTCGAAAAGTGTAGTCCAAGGTAATGATCCCTTCAGTAAATAGATCAAGATCAGTAAAGTAGACTCGACATCATCTCTTCGACTCGATTAGTATCCTTGCATTCTGTCAAAAGACATAAACTGATGAATTTTTATTTTGTTCTTTACCAGTTCTTTTTTTATGTGCTTCCCTTTTTTGAAATATATTAGGCTATCCATAAAATCGTTCAGGTACAAAATTCTACTCTTGTGACCTACTCCGAACTGAAGACAGTTGAGCTTTAAATTACCGTGTACATATCCTTTATCATGATAACAGTGAAGTATATTAAATATACTTATGCCCAACTGGCAGACTGTTTTTATTGATAATTTTCCACCTTGCTCTGCTAATAACTTTTCGATAGTCATTCCTAGTCTTTCGATGATGACCATCGATAAGCCAATAGAATCATCCTTACCAGCCCTAAATAAACAGAATCTTACCAATTAAGAAAGGGGATACCAGGATATCCCTGATTAGTCTGCATAAACTTTCCTTAATGGAGGATATTGCGAGTATTATTCTTTTTACTGGCCTCCATACTAGTTCCATTTTGCAGTTTTGCCACACAAAGTTATCCGTCAAGAGTATTTTTAACCAACCATATTTCCTTTTTATTAGTCTTGACGATAAGCCTTATTTTACGATAGAAATCTCTCAGCATATCAGTCTACATTTAAAATAAATATATCAATATCAACCGGTAAATTGTAAATAAGTTGAATGACAACAATAAGTTGGATTTCTAATCAAATAAAGCTAAATTGCAGTGGACTGGACTGATTTGAATTTTATTGCCAATTAGGAAGAAAAAACTTATTATTATAGGCTTTATGCTGACTCAAAGATCTGATTTTTATTTTATTTAATTGAAAGTTAATTTGATTAATTAATGATTCTATTAAATTATCTTATGTTTAAATAAAAAAGTATAGAATCATCAGTCAATTGATCTTTTATTTTCTTGTAATTATTTGAGGATTATACTCATTTTGTAAGTTTCAATTTATTAATTTACTATTCTAGACATTATCAAATGGTTGTATTTTTTTTATGGGACTAAGATATTTGTAATTGATCAACATGATAAACAATTATCAGATTGTTGTTGGAATAAATAATCTTTTCTAATATTAAAGATAAAATATTTTGATTCAAAATTATATAAATCTTCAATAATATTTTGAATTATCAACCTCTCTTAAACTGTGAATAAGATGATCAGTATAATTAGACAAAATTAACAATAATCAGTTTTCAAAATAAATAATAGCTTCTTAAACTCATTTTGTATTTCCAAAATTAGACTTCGTTATTGCAGAAATCAAATTATTTATTTACTTCAATTCAATTCATCCTTTTATTTTAGTGTTTATATTTTATAGAAAATTATTTTTTTTACTAAAAAATAAACAAATTTATCCCCGTTTTCAGAAAAGCCTCAATAAACATAAGTTATTAATAAAGAAATTGTTTCTTTCAACTCACCCTTAGATTCTTTACTTTACACTAGGCCGATATAATTTTAATTATCTTCCTATGATAATGCAATAGTCATGGTTAATGATTAATTGCATGATAGTAGCATGAAATATATACATTTGAGATTATTCAATGCAAACACTATATTATATAAACCGGCAATTTATAATTCAAATGGCCAAAAAGCTTAGATCAAAAGTGAAGGGTCCATCTCAAAACCTGCCTGAATTTCAAATTAATAAAAAGAAATCTTTTGCAGTTAATCTCAACTCTTACATTAAAATGCTGGAGAAGAAACATCCTTAAATTAGCTCAAAAGATTTCATAACTCACATTCACTCCTTTGTCAAAAAGTTCAAACAGAAAAATAAAGAAAAAAGTTTAGGAGCAGGCGCCAGGCAAAAGATAAAAGTATGCGTTAATTGTGATGGTTGGTGCGCCACAAAGAGTATGTTGCAGTGCTAAATCTGTTAAGACTATTACCACGATAAATGCCTCAGTGAGGAAGAGAAAATTCTTCTATAAAACTAAGGGATTTGCTTTCACTGCGAAAGCAGCAAAAATAAATAAATCGATAAGGATAAATACCTGAGTTAGTTAATTTAGGATTGTTGCTTTAAATGCAATAATGAACGTTAAGGAAAATAAGCCTTTGTTCACTGTTTGCGTTGTGCCAAACGGTTTCACAAAAAATGTTACGGAAAATCAATCGTGGTATGCTCTGGCTGCAAATGCTAAATTGATGGTAATAAAATTTTTATTTAGAGTAGCTTAAGAAGAAGATTAATGGGAGACAATCAACATTGTTTGAATATGGATGCTCGAGCAGCAAAAACAAAAGTTCTCCCACAAAAACAGAAACCGAAGGAAGTGAGGAAAAAACGATAACTTTTTAGAAAAAACATATTGTCTGCAAAGAGCAAGATGAAGAATTAACTAAACCATTTCCAGCAAGCGAACTATTTTGCCTCAATCACCTTGAGCTTGACGAAGAATAGATACAAAAATATAAAGAAAACCTGTTGTTTGCCATTCTCGCGAAAAAAATGAACTATATTTAAACATTAAAACCAATTGACTGTAGTTTGGATAATAAATCTGAGGAGAGTTTAGATTTTGGACTTGACCATATGAGCAGAAAATAATATCAGCTTTACCAAAACTACAAAAAACAGCCGATTGGTCCTTTCCGGTTCGTGTATACTTAGGGGATGGGATATGATGTGGTTGCGGACAAGGACATCCCAGAAAAAACTCTCATCTGCGAGTATGTTGGGGAAGTTGTAACATTAAGACGCTGTATAGAGTTAGAAGCCGAATGTAAAAACGATAGCTTAATGGAGTTGCGGAGCGGATGCAATTCGTAAGAAACATTAATAATACGTCCTGATAAATACACTAATATGGCGAGATTTATTAATGGAATCAACAATCTCAAAGGAAAGAATAAAGCAAATGTAGCAACTGTGCGAATGTTGGCTAAGGGTATTCCTGCAGTGATTCTTTATTCATTAAGAGCCATAAAACAAGGAGAGAGTCTTCTGTACGATTACAACGCAGGCGATAGCACTTGCAAGTATGATACATCCAATTTTATTTGATACTTTATACGATTTAAATTGAACTATTTATTTTCAACAACAAAATCAGTCAATATCGCTAATAAATTAAATACACTGTTTATGAAAGAACTTTGACATTAAAACGATAGCTTAATTATTGATTGATCAAAGAATTATTTATCTTATTTAATTTGAATTGTTGAAATGAGCCATTTGCACGCTCCTTTCCAATACAATCTTCACAAGCTCAGTGAGCGTTAATCTATAGCCAGATATGAACTTATCAGCAAACTTGTAGAAGCAAACTCATATTTTATGTATCTGCCTCAACTTACAAATCCTACCAACAATCATCTCAAATACACCAACAAAGTGTTAGAGCAGTTCATCATGGAGATTAAGTTTGGTGATTTCAATAGTGAGGAACATTAACCTCATTTTAAACAACTTTACACTGACTTTGTCAAGGACTATGAAATTGGATATCAATATTTACTTCAACAGTATCATGAGCAACAACAAGAAATGCAAAGATAGGCAGTCAGGGTTTATGAAGAGCAACTTAGAATGATACAATAAAATAGCTCTAGACTTCCCTCTTCTCAACCTGTTTCCTTCGGGAATGAACAAGATTACTATCAACAACAACAAATCTATCAGCAGCAAGGATATGGTAATCAGCAGCAATATTATGGTCAGCAATATCAACAACAAGGATATCAGCAGAATGGTTACGGTCAGGGTCAGCAAAGAAACTATCGTCAAAATCCAAATTACAACAGAGAGCAAGGACAGCAAGGCCAGGTTCAAGGTCAAGGGAATTTTAATTCAAGAGAACACCAGCCATATCAGCAAAATAGAGGAGAATATCAACATCAAAACAGAGAAAACCATCAAAATAGAGACTATCAACAAAGAGAATACAATCAAGGGCAAGGGCAGCATACCTTTCCCAAAAAAAAAGAGTTTCATGAAAAGACTGATTATCAACAGCAAGACGAAATTTAAACTGATTTAATGGAAGCAGAAATTCCTGCTGTTATACATGTAGAGGAACCTCAAATTGAGGAAATTGTTGAACCTGTTGTGGAACCCATCATTGAAGAACCTAAAGTTGTACCAAAACCAGTTCCTCAGCCAAGGAAATTTACCATTGAGGAGATTAAAAATTTCATTGATAGCTGCACAAAGGAGGAGCTATAATAGCATGCCAATCCAGAAGTAGTTGCCAAGGCCAAGGAGATCAGTGAATGGCATACTCAAGAAGTATAAGTTGAGACCAAAGAAGACTTTAAAGTTAATCGAAAGGATAGTAAACCTCAGTACAACAATCGTGGCCGTGATGATAAGCCAGGAATAAAAACTGGAGTCAAAAGAGACGAAGCAAAAGAAGCTTAAAGAATGGGATATAAGCAAGAAAAATAATCAAGTGTTGTCATTGTGATTGGAGCTAAAGAAACTTTAGGAACTCGACAAATAAAGGACTAAATTAAAAAAAAAGCTGGACAAGATTTTGCCACTCTAAAAAAGGTAGAATAAGAAGGAATGGAGCAGGTAGACAAAGACAGGAAGGAAATTATCTACAATTTGAACTTGATAGTGCCTTAAAACTTAAAGAACATTGAAAAAGATTTAGAAGTCTACCTCTTTGATGATGCTTATATTTGCAAAGTGCTAATCTAAGAAATCATCAAAAAAGCTTGGGATCAGCCAAAGTACGCTAGTACTTATGCAAAACTTTGCTCCAACTTTTCCAAGAGACCTGCTGCTGAATTCAAATTTGAAGGCAATAAAAAAGAAGGCAAAAAGGACAATCCTTTCAAATTCTTTTTAATTGAACGTGTTCAGCATTCCTTTGACCAGAAAATCGATAAGTTCCCATAATTTGGATCAGATTAAGACAAAGATAATTTCTTCAAAGAGACTAAGAAGAAAATTATCAGCAATGTTAAATTTATTGCAGAGCTTATTTTGAACCGTGTCCTAAAGAAGAAAACAATGAAATATTGCATCTCGCAGTTATTTGAAAGTTTCTTGCGCCATTATTATGCCTTTGCGCATGACAAGCGCGTGTAGGACAGCGTTTACGATTTTCACTTCGAAGCCATCATTGAATTTATTGAAAATATTGGTTAAAAGTATGATGCTACTGAGGAAAAGGAAAAGGAGAAAGAAAAAGATCATTATGATACAAGACACAACTATAATAGAATTGAAGATCATGTTGATGCTATCTTGAGAACTAAATAGGCACCGAATACAGAGATACTAGATAATCTGGAATATTTCAATGGAGATCAGTATTTTCATTTGCTAGACTTCATTAACAATTCTTTCATCAAGAAAACTTTCCCTAGATTGAGTGCCTTACTACAGAATCTTGTGGAGCGCAGGAATAATAGGTGGCAAAAACATTTGTCAGTGGCTGATGGACCTAAGAAATTGAAAGAAATTCAGGAGGATATAGGCAAGGAGGAAGATGAGCAAACAAAAGGCAAAAGTCATATTCCAACTCAAGAACAAAAGGAAAAAGCTGAGCAGGAAAAACTTGACAAAAAGGTGAAAGAGATGTTTGAGGGATGGGAGATGGAGAAGCACTAATAACTTCGTGAATTGAAGGACATCCTCCGCAAGCATAGCGAACGTCATTTTTATATATCCTTCCTCAAGCAGGTAGCTGATGAGAAGAAAGATAACGTTATTAAGCGTGTTGCTCTCTTCCCTATCATCCTCAACGAGCGTTTCCATGCCAAGGATTTCAGATCTGCTTGGCTTGATACGATCAAGTATTTGGCTATTGGCTCAGGAGATTACCCATACTGTGGAGCGGCACTTGCCAAAGTTCTGCAAGCAGTACTGGATAAAGAGGGCAGATTAGAAGATCACTATGAGAAATTTGAAGACGAGGATGAAGAATTCTTCATGGAAGAAGTCATTCAAAAATATCATCACTACTCACAGAACGAAGCAGCTCTCAAATTCATAAAGCCCAAGAACAAATACTCAGGACTCATTTGATCCACAAACTCTCAATAAATCCCTATTAAAATTATTTAACTATTTTGTCATTTGATACTTACCAATAGAATTTGAATTGAATTCCACTTCTAATACCAACTATAAAATATTCCAACAAATTTGACTAAGAAATAACCAAAATAAAAAATATAATTTCCTGTTAATTTACTATTTCCTCAAATTATAATATCGGGATTTCATTGGTTTTCAATCATCTAAGTCTTCATCGATGCTATCCTCCTCGTCGCTCCACTCCCATACCCCGATCCTATTTAGGCACAAATTTCTTTCGATTTGTTGTAGTTTTGCCTTCATTTCGGGTGTTGCCAGTTCGGTATTGCTTTTAACGAGTCCTTTCTCTATGAGAGATATATTTATATTTTACTTATTGCGGTAGGAAGAGATGAATTCTCCCTTCTCTTTCTTAAACTGATACTCGTCTCCGTCCATAAGCTCGCCCCGTAGTCGCTATAGGTATTATTCGTTTCGGATGGGTCTTGTCAAGTATAGCTTTGCTTTCAAGCATTGCTTTTCAATAAACTTTAACTCTTCAGGTAGCTACCACAAATCGCCTTATTCGATGTTCTCGCGATTTCCCCAATCAACAAACGAGACTTTAAGCTTCTTGCCTTTCACTGAATACATCTTTAATTACCGGAAAGAATTAAAACTCGATATAGATCTCCTTCATAGGGAGCAGCGAGCATAGATCCTATTACAATTTGTTCTTTAGATGCTTTATTGAGGTTTTTCTTTCGAAGTTAAGACCCTATATGATCAAGAGTTTTGTAATTACTTTACGGCTGAATGAAAACCGTCTCTCCATCTTCCACCCATGAAAATCTTCCTTTAAAGCGTTAATTTTGCAAGTCAAGTGGGTTAATTGGTTCGAAATTAATAAGATTCGGGCTCCATAACCCCTTACCTCCGCTTTTGATTTTTTTCTCAATCAGCTTATACTCTTCTTTGGTACCATTTTAGCGATCGCAATACAGAAGAGATTCCTAGAGAAGTATTTCCTGAAGAGTTCGGCCACCTTGGAAGGTAATAGTCCCAATGAAAGTATTAAGATCTTTCTGATATTCATTAATATTCACTGTTATGGATCTTTTTTTAAAACGTTTTTCATAAAGTTCCTTTGAGGTTTCTTTCATAGCCTTGACTTCCTCGAGGAGAGGATTAATATTATGCCCAATTACACCAAACAATCTCACCTTTAAGACGATATTTTTATCCTACAGCCACACGCGATAGTGCATCACGTCAAACATACCATCAAGTACTCCTACCTCACTCTCGTTCAGCATCTTCTGGACTTGCTGTCGTCGATAGACGTATATTTCCTCTTTTTGAGTGTTCGGGACAGTTAAATCCTCAGGACGCTGCACTCCAATCTCCTTACTGTACAGACCTCTCATCTTTTCACGTGATTTCTTCTCTAGATCTACTAGTTTCAGGCAAAGTATAGAATTAATAAACTCCTCCCGAACAAATCCCCATCCTTGTTCTATCATCATTGATTCAACATCTTTTGAGTCTCTTGCGCGAATTAATGATCCGGTGATATTCAGGCCTGAATCCTTATGCAAATAAACGTTAACTTCCTCTCCAATAAGTTGTTTTCTTGCAAATTCGCGGCAGTTGAAAGCGCCAACTTCATCACCTATAGGGCATCTTACCATTGCTAACTCAATCTTTTGTTTTTCGCCTGAGGGTTTACGCACAACCTCGAAAATATATCCATCAAGCACATCTGATATTTATCCAACAAAATTATTTTTGGCATAGATAAAGCTGAGAATTTCAGTGCTTCTACTGAAAACACCAATGTGCTTCTAATTGGCATCAGCTTCGGCCTTCAGATAATCATCAGCTTTAAAGTTAGCAGAAATTTGAGCTAATGCTGCTGAGTTTATGACTCCCCACCCATTTTTAAGTATAGTGAGCTCAATCTGAGGTTCAAGTTGTCCCAACAGCTCAAATCTTTTATGAACAAGATTGTATATAGGTCTTTCAAGTTTCACTGTAATTTAAGGATTTTCGGCTATAAGAGAAGCTGAGGTTTGTGCTGGCAAGTATTCGAAAAGAACGTTAATGTTTCTTAATTTGAATGGAACATAGATGATTTCATCGCTGCGACGAATGCTAAGTACTATCTCTTCACTTAGATATTCCAATCGACCCTTCAACTATTGAGCGTGTGGGAAGTATTTAAGAAGTAATCTTCGATTCTAAACTAAATTAACTACTTTTAGAGACATGTCGATATCTTGGGGTTTCACTGAGCTTAATTTCACTTTTTAGTTGGCAGAGTAAATTTTACTTTATTAAAGTTATTTGGCCACTACTTCCATTGCCCCGGCTGCCAATTTTTCAGAAAGAAATGCCTCATTCATGTAGCGGATATGAGTACCTGCTTTGTTGAGAGTGCATTCAATGTTCTGACCAATGAAGTCATCAAAGTGATGCCTGAAGATAGGATCTGTCGAAACGCGAAATCCTTCAATAGGAAATTGATAAAAGTTTCCTGTTTTATCCTGAACAAGGAACTGATGTTTTGAAGACAGCGCTATGATCTTAAATTGCTTCATATAAAAGATTTAATATATCTTGATAGCAAGGAGTAAAATAAAGCATTTTCATTAATATTAAATAAAAAGAAACTGTTAACTTCAATGCTTTTTAATAACCGTTAAATAGATTATTTATTGAAAAAAGCAAGGATAAATAAAATATTGAGCATTTTATTGCCTCTGTAAATTTTGGTATACAATTATCTCAAAATACAATGATATTATTCGTAAAATAAATTCGTTAATAGACATTAAAATCTGTTATTTTTGATGGATTGTATCGTATTTGCAAGTTTTCTATGATTGAAACTATAATAATTTCATAAATTAAAATATTCTCTTAAAAGACAACTGAATATGAACAAATTACTTCAATGATTTTGAAATAATCATTTAATAGACAAAGATAAAGCTTTAAAGATGATATAAAGTAGCATAATTTAAGAGTTAGAATATTGAATAACGCTATTTGAAGATCAAGTTATAGATAGTTGATATTATACTTAGTCTTATTAAGTGAAGAATTTCTAGCTATGGAAAATAAATAATAAGAAGAAAGTCATAGTCATCATAAGTCAACTTGCACTGTTCGTTGCCATTCCGATTCGCATAAAAAGTGCACACATAAATTGAATAAGGTCAAAAGACGTCATACCCACTACGAAGAGTTTGCAGATGATGATAGCGACAACGAGTCAATATCTATTTTGAAGGAGGACCTTTAGTTAAAAGAAGTGACGAGTAGTTGGACAAAGTAAGAGGAAGCAGCTCTTATTGAACAATTCAATGAGTTGGGTGGTAATTGGAAGAAAATCAGCAATACATTGAGCAGCAGGTAAATTCAAATGTACATAGAAGATAGGATTAAGTAAAAAAACATTTTTTAAAAATTACCAGAAAAGTTACTGAGAATATAAAATTTTTCATTTTAGGGCATTTTCAACACGGCTGCAAACATATCAACCATCGGCAAATCAGAGGGCTCGTTGAAGAAACAGTCGAATTAGATATTAAACAGGAAAATAATACTTTTCCACTCTACAAAAGATCTAAAGGTAACTTTGGAGATATATAGAGATGATGAGGCAAATTTTGCAATAATTTTCTCACACCGCTTCAGAGAGCAGTGATTGTTATCGTAAGTAGATAATATAATCTCTGCAATCATTGATATTAGATTTGAAAAGACTGCGCAAACAGAAACATATAATTAATGGTGAAACTGCCGTTCCATCAGTCAAGTCAGAAACTGAATTTATTAAAATTGAACGCGGATATCAATCAGATTCATCATCGGCATTCGAAGAACCAATAAAAGATATTGAAGCCTAGCCACTTCCACATTGCAACTATGAAAATGATTATGATGATGAATAATCTGAAAAAAATTAGTAGAATTAGGAAGAACAAGGAAAATCAGTTACTGTAGTTGTTGTCGAGGAAGAGTCTAGAATAAAATTATTGCTGAAAGAATCAGGAGTGCTATAATTTTAGCCTCCACCTGTTCTCTTATCAGCCAATCGATTGGGCACTGCCGCAGACTCGATTCATAGCAACTCCTAAAACCTCAATAATTAATCTTATCAGCACTTCTGTATTCATTAAATTATATAGACGAAGAAAGTGAGTTATAACGGGAGTGTTATTGGAAAAAAAATTGCAATTTTGGAGGTGAGGAGTGAAAATATGGGGTATGATTTTTTGTCTATTTATTATCTACTAAAATAACCTGGTCAGAAATAGTTTTTAACTAAATATCCTATTTTTTTTGATTGCAAATCAGTCTTAAAGGTGTCGTAAACAGACATTAAAGTATAAATTATGATTCATATTATTGTTGTATTGGGATAGTTATAAAATAAAACTGATATCAAAATTGGAAAGGGTCAGCCTTCTTTTTTATTGTTACAATTGAGTATTGTTTGCTTAAAATACTTAAATTTTAACTTAAAGGAAGCTATTTTTCAACATAATGAATCATCAAAAGAAGAGAGATATATTTTATTAATAGAATCTTATCCTCTGTCTTTGCATAAAGGCCGTATTTCAAGTTTTAATCCACTAATTTCACGCTCCAGTCAAATTTCAATGCTTTGTTTTAGGCGATGTACTCCAAATTGGTCTATTAGTCGAACTAACCAAATAGTTTCTAATAGTGAGAGATAATATACGATTTTATATGAAGAAAGGGACTCCATTGCTATCTATTCGCCAAGAAGCATAAATTATAAATACTCATTTAAGATTGCGCTAATTGTTTCACAGTAAATAAGTGCTCATGATAATTAGGTTCAAATTGAAACAACCCAAATATCTCTCTGATCTCCTCATAATTTAAAATTGTCTGGCTTCGGGGTAGCAAAATTTGCAAAAAATTATACAGCTCACTTTGATTTAACTATTATCTCAGGTATTTTTATATCGATATGAAATTATTAGCTAAACTTGAGAAATTTCCTTCATAACCAAAACGATAAAAATGTTTAACCTCTTCGTCAACCAATTATTCCCGAGTATAAACTTTTATAATTTGCTTATAAATTTATCTTCCTCTTTCCTCGCACACTTCTAAGCCATCTCCCCCGTTAAGGACTATAATCTTAGCAAACAGTCTAAAGATATGCTGAAGATAAAATTTGGATTGATGAGAGTTGAGTAGCAAATCAAAAACTTATAGAATGGCGTTATTGATTGTTTTGGTAAAACGTGCTACTAGGATAATTTGAAGTTGTGAGCCATATTGTGTGATCATAAATGATTTTAGAAATGATTAAAAGGTAAGTTTGCCTTAAAAAATTTCTCTTCTTCGAGTATAGATGCTTTTGACAATTTTATCTGCTAATCTCAAGAATTAAGGACTCATAGTATTAATTATCTTCTGTTGAGTTCCCACTCTTTTAGTATGTTCTTTTTCTTTACTTCCTGTATTCAATGTATTCAGGTCTTTTCGATCGATGACTTTTTATTGCTTGTCCACACTTGCTCGAGAAAATTGACTGATTCTTTGAACTTGATGACTCATTCTTTTGTTCATCGAAGAGTTGCCGATTTTGGTCATTTTATTGGGTATCTTTTTTTACAAAGCAATTAAATTGTTAAAGGAAATTTCGTCTTCTTATTCTTCCTTAATGTTATCTTCATCGGGTTAAGTCACTACCTTTGATTTTGAATTTCTATAGATTATGAAACCTGATTTTCTGGCTGATTTACTTTTGTCTTCCTGAATATTAAGCTTTAACGGTTCTGGTTTGTCATTTTATTTTATTTCAGGGATTTATGTGTTTTATTTTTCAATTAGAATAGAAATGCGTTTATTTTTTTTCATTAATTACTTGAGACTTTCTTTTCTCCTTTTGGTTAAATTTTTTATAAACCTCTTTTCAGTCATAGGCTAGGCAAACTCCTCTTCCTTGTTTTATTAGATTGTAATAGTTTGATTAGTTAAATTTGTAAAATCATTCTCAATCTCCTTACTTTATTTTTAAATTTCAGTTTTGGTTTCAGATGAATTAACAATATATTTCGTCTTCATATTCTTGACACTTTTACTTGATTGTTACTCTTCTAAAATTTCAGGCTATTACAGCTCAGTTAATAATCTTTTGCTTCCACGTCCTTATACTTTATCCATGTTAATGATATTGTTGCTTAAAAATTTACTCAGCTTTTTTGATGAAAAATCTCTTCGAGATATTTATTTACCTCGTTTCATATCATTTTTTAGACGATAGTTAGTGGGCAATTTAGGAAAATCATAAAGCATAGAAAAGTTGATTGCCATAGAAATTACATTTCTCACAAGTGTAGAGCGTGATCTTTTATCACTTTGCTCAATGAACTTCATATCAATAACTCTTTTTATTTAATGATTATCGATATAGGTTTTTACTGTCTCCATCATCTTCTCATCTTCAAAAGTATGTATTTTTAAGGCTTTTCTCCTTCTGGAGTTTGGTGGAATCTGTTTGTAACCGTCTTCTATTTTTATCACATTGGATTGTAACTTTATCCTTCCAAAAGAGGTCGTTTGAGTGCTTCTATGATTTATTCCTATTTTGGAAGCATGTTGAATACTACATCGTTTTTTAATGAATTATGTAGCTTATGTACAGTCTTCAGGGCAAGTTTGGGTTGAAATGTTAAATATTAATTTATTGGGTTGCTTATCCACCACATCAGTAAGATCCTCGTACTCATCAAATATTTCCTATTGCTCCTTAACTGATTTCAGTATATACTCTATCTTTTCATCAATCCTTGTATTTTATATGACTTATAGCTTTTATAAATCCATTCGTAGTATCTTTTTTGCATATTTTGGATAGCATCTCATAAATTGTTAAAGTTTTGAAATGGAATTGTAGTTCTTAATGTAAAGCTCAAGACTCATACTTTGCTCTACATAGGTGGCTAATAATTTATTCTTCTCATTTTATTTTGCAATTTCAATCATTTATTAGTGCACTTTGGCCAATCTATTTCTTTCTTCAGTTAAGAGTCTCATTAGTTTACCCTTTTGCCTTCGAAGTACTCTATTGTCTTTTACAACTATATAAAATGTCTTCCATTTTTAATCATTCATCTTTTATATTGCTGCTAATTTACTTTACTTTTCAGCAAGTTTTTCTTAATATTAATTTTTTTGTTTTTCTATATTATTGCAATATTCCTTGATCAAATTTGCGATTTTTCTTTAGCAGAATAAGTCAGTCGAGATTAAAGATTCTTGATAATAAGTAAATAATAAAGACAACAATGAAGATTTTTAGATGCATTATCTTTGAGCAAGTTTTACAACTTCATTCACCAGCAATGACACAAATTACCTTTGAGAAAGTATATCCTTTTCAGTTTATTTCTAAATTTAAGGAATACTTACTTTAAACTGTAAAATATTTTTATTCAGCTCAGCTGATGAGTAATCTAGCAATTGTGAATACAACTGTCGTTATTGTGTCGGATTTATCGTTTTACTGTGTTTTTCGCAGGAGAGAGTCCGGAAGAGTATATCTGGAATATTTTCAGATTTATAACTATCCAGCATGTTTTTCTAATTTTGCATAGGTTGGCTTTTTGTCGAAATTGTTAATCTAAATTCTAATTAGAATAAAATATTCAAATAAGATTATTTAATAGTGATATTGATTTAGGTTAATTTTTAAATTTAAGACAGTGAAAACTTATACATGCAGCAATATCAAATCAAATAACGCTATTACATATAAATTTATATAGTGCATTTATTTGACAATTATTCTAATTTAATAAATAAGAAGAATAAAATATCGCAGCAAAAACCTAAAAAAGATAAGTTTCAACAGTTAGACTAAGATCAAAATCATTTTTTCCAATCAAAAATATCGAGTTTGGGTTATTGTTTTATTTGTTTATTAGAAGAAAATTTCATTAATTAAATTACTATCTTAACAAAATAGATTATCGCCTTTACAACATCTCAATTAAGCATAGAGAAAATAAGTACCTCTACAAAAAGTTAAATATTCTTTAGATATTTTAGGAATTTTTTGTTTCTTAGTTATAGTGGACAAGACATAATACTAATATATTGTTATCTTCCTTAGCTTGATAAATCATTAAGATAATAAGAGTAATAATTCTCTCAGTAAATTAACTTAATTAATTTATTTAAACTAACCTCAGCTCTTGATATTTTTATCTTATCTAAATAAAGAAACAGAATTAAGAGTTCAATATAATACAAATATTATAGTCTAAAGCTAAGATATGATTGAATTAATGTATGGTCTTTTTTACTCTTCTTATATTTATATTAAAGCTAAAGTGACCAGTGAATCATCTATTCAAAAGGTACATGAATTATAAAGATTATAGAAGATAAACATATTAATTATGTAACAATGAGTCAAAATATTTTTTTAATTTCCTCAGTTTCTTTGAGAAAAGCAGCTTTTCTTTTATGACTTCTTTCTTCAACTTAATAGTCTTTTATACAATCAATTGATATTTTTCCAAAAGATTTCGATATTTCAATTAGCGAGAAAGATGATGAGTTCCTTCCATGAAGTATTTTATAATTTAAAGGACATGAATTAATTTTATAATTTTCTTAATCAATCTTCAGTCTTTTTTTTATCAAACATTAACTTATAAATGGTGTAATTAATTGTTTTTTTTACTGGCTTGTCTTATTGCATTGATAAATATTTTGTTTTCAAGAAACGTGAATAATTTAAAAGCTGCTTATTACGCGTATTTTACCTCCACAGCTGAAGGGTTAGCAAATGTGGTTCCTTCAAAGATTGAACATATATTTTTGATCTCGTTCATCATTTAGTTCTTGTAAAATTTTTGCTTTTTGTATGCATGAACATCTTATTTGACTATTTTCGAAGAGAATATTAATATTATCAAACGCATTTTAATCTAATTATTTTTGTATCAATAAGTTGATTGAAACTTTAATTGCAGCGCAGAACTGCTAAATTAGCTGTTTTTAAAGAGATTTAGTATTGAACTGAAATTATTATATTAGCAATTCTAATGGTTGCTTCTATTAACTAGATTAATAGCGTTATTGAATTTATGATAACTTTGATGGAATTTTAACCAACTAAAATCTTAAACTAAAAATATTACTAACTAAATAAAGTGAATTGGTGAAAATGGTCAGCTAAGGAAATTTCATTAACAAAAAATATTGTGTAACTAAAACAAGAATCAAGTAAAATAGTCTTTTTAAACGAAAATGTCTTTGGAGAAACTGGATAGAGAATTCTGATAAGATTTATGACATTCTTTATCTATAAACTCTTTTGCAAGCTCGACGATATAATTTATTTGCTAAAATGTTCCTTAATTTAACGAAATCTACAAAAAAGCTTTGCATCATCCGTGAGGTGGATGAATATAGTGATGCCAATGAATCCAAGCTAAACCCTCATTCACTAGTCGCCTATAATGTAAAAACAAGCAAAACGGCCATTAGTACAAATATCTATGGACCATAATTTCTCACACGGGACATTGAAGACATCTTAAATTAGTATAGAGGCAACCCATTCTTTAAAGCTAAACTCAATTATGCTCTAGCTGAGCATACAAAAACAAAAAAGAGTAACTTTTCGATGCCTCTCAATGCTCGAGACGATAATCTGTTAGCTACTCACCGCAGTTAAATAAAGTCAACCAATGAACTCATTCAGGCCAAAGTGGCGGAAATAGCAGCACGGCTTTAGGCTGAAGAAATAAACAGAGCTTGATCGTATATTTACATATACTTGTTCAAAAATCTTCTGAAACGATATTATTTTATATTTCTTAAAGAAGAAAATAAGATCATTTTTAAGCGTTTTTGGTCTCATCTTTAAGGATTCTTTATCATTACAGAACCTTTTCATGAAATCAAGAGATTATGTATAGAATTTAAGATAGCACCTTAGGCTCTCTCACACCAAAGGTATTTCAAGTTATTTATAATGTTTATTATGATTGCTCAAATCATAATATGCACTGACTTCTATCTCAGAAATGTAGATCGAATGATGAAGTCATTTCTTTTTTTATGGAAAAAAAATCATGTTTATTAATTAAAAAATGGTTATAGTATGCCTTGCTAATAGGCGTAATATCTCTACTGATCCTTTCTAAAGCCAGTTCTTATGAAACTGAAAATAATAATAAGATTAGATCTTTTTTAATTTAAATTTTCGATAAAAGTATAATTATAGAAATTCGAAATTACAGTATTTAATGTTTGGCTTTATAAGGCGAAAGATTCAGCTCTAAAGAGCTAAAAATATATTGAATAATCCGAAACATATGATGAATATATGTATATTTATGAATAGATGGCTTTTTTAAGTGATTTTGACATTTTAGCTTTCATTTTTAATATGTTTTGTTTTCCTTTTATCCTTAGATTTTTTATATAGCAGTTTAGATTATCTAAGTATTATTAAATTGGATTCAAACGAAATGAGGCGGTAAATGAGTATCTAAAAGATGGGGCAGGTATACAGGGAGTTTTCACGCCAGAAGTACAACAAGTACAAACATCAATTTCCTCGCATGAGAGAGTCTGAACTCGTCAACAAGATCATCAAGGAGTGGGAGGCCCTTGATACTCCCAAGAAACAGGATCTCAATGAACGATATCATCATCTAAAGTTTATCAAGGATGAGGAAGATGAAGGGAGCAAAGGAAGCAGCAAAAAGGGTTACTCCCCTAAAAAAGATCTGAATCTCACTTGCACACCTGCAACACTTTAAAAATCTGGACCAGTCGCTCGTCATTATCCCAAGGTTAGTGAATTCGAATAGAACTCTGACTACAACCGTAACTCTTAAAAAATGTCTTAAGATCATCATTCTGAGCGCTCTTCTTCCTATTCATTGCTGGTGGTAAAGGATAGTCCCAAGGTAGACGGCAAAAAAGCAAATAGTCAATATATCCAATTTTACAAATTCCAGTATGCTCATTTATTCAAGCAGCACCCTAAGTGGGATGCCTTTAAAATATCTAAGATTGTGAGATTATTGTGGCTTAAAAGACAGCGCTATTATAAGTCCGTCAATCAAGTTGGAAAGAGGGAATATAAAAAAAGATTCTTTAAGAAAGTGGCAGGTAAAAGGCACTTTAGAAACTCCATCGATCGCTAGATGAGTAATAATGAACTTAATCATTTGTGGAAGCGACTACCTTTCGAATCCAAAAGAAGACACATACAAATGGGCAAGAATGAAGGTTTCTATCTTAAACCCCTTGTCAAGAAAACAATAATTCTTGGATCCAAGCCGATGTAAATAAATTCACCTACTGGGCAATTCAGCTTCCTTGACAAAATGTGATTATCAGGTATCTTAAACATAAAGACTTGGCTATTATTATGAACCATATAAATATTTTTGGCTTTAATCTCTAACATATTTTTATTATCTAATTAATATGATTCAAATATGACTCTGACTATTTATCAAGCAGCCACCATTCTTTAGTTTTACATTTCTACATTTTTGACATTGACACTCACTTTCTTTTTCTACACCGGTTTGCTCAACTTGTTACCTCCAAGCTCATCCCACATTTTCTGAAAAGCTGGGTCTTCTTCAATTTATTCTTGATCATCTGGCCATTCGATTTAACACTTATTTTGTGCTTCAGCCAAGACATTTCTCCAATCTTTATTTTCGAGCTCTTCTTGTATTGTTTGAATGTATTTGTTTGATTGATCTAGAACTTCAATAGTCTTGATAAAGATAAGAATACATCTTTGTTGACTTGTTGCAATTATACCTCGGCAAGCTTCTGATTGACGAGCTCTAACCTAACATCACCTTTTTCAACCATTGATAATAACTCTTTTTTTGCTCTTAGTAGAGGTATTAGTTCCCTTTTGTCTCCAGTTTCCTTATATTTTGGCAATTTCATTGCGATTTGTTCATCGATTTTTGCAACATCAGTGTTCTTCTTATTGATAAATGTTTTTATGCGATCTCGAGCCTGCTTGAGTTTCATTTTGACCACATCCACATTTTCAATTTGAGCTTGAATAGTTTTATTCTTTGGAATTTCCCTAGACTCTGGCTCTTTTTATCTATTGAGGCAAATACCCATTGAATTAGGATTAAAATATCCCTCAGAATATAAAATTAAAAGATTTGGCTATTATTAACTATCATCTATAGAAAATTACATTTGTTTCTCCAGCTAAGCGAGTTAGAAAAATGTTGATATATTTGATTTAATGATCAACTATTCAAAATCAACACTATTTTAGTATTAATGAATTTTATCATGATTTCTCTCCAAAAAGAATGGCCTCCACTTTCTCAACTGACAAATTTAAATTAATATTTGAAGCTGAATTTATCTTTAGTTTTGACTTAAAAACACCAGGCATGAGCTTAAAACCTGCCGCCTCAGTGTGCCCACCTCCTCCAAATACCTTTGCCAATTCCAGAGCTTGAGGATTACCATGGGCTCGGTGTGAACGAGTAGAGCATCTAATCTCCTAATATTTTTTCATACATAAAAGAGCTAAATTCTCCATTCCTCCCTCAGCAGATAGAAAGGCCAGTACAGTCCCAAAATCACTAATTTTATAGGCATTTCTTGGTTCCAAATACAAGCATTTTTTATTTTTAAACTGCCCATTGAAATTGAACTCACAAATCTTGGCTCGACTAACTTAATCTTGAATTTCTTTGATATGGGCAACATACAAATCTAAAATAAATTTAGTTTCTACTCTTTCCTCGCTGAAGCAAGTACTACAGATCCATTAATCCTACTCGTTTATAAAGATTGGGGTTGTTATGTGATAGTTCTACTCCAAAATCGTAGAACCCCAAAATAAAGCCTTTTGATTATCGGGTTTCATTGCGTTTAGTATCATTTGCTGAAACATATAAAATTTCTTGACTGAACATTTTATAGAACTTACCTTCTAATCGTTTTTCGAGCGAAAAATATCTGTTCATAAAATTTAAGCAGAGTTCACTGGCAGAGTGACTCTCATCGAAAATGTAAAAGAAGTTTTTTAATTGAAGCGATATTACGTCATTTTTCATCTCTTTAAAACTGGTATGATGATCAATCATTACCACTATTTAGTGACTTTTGCAAACATTTTCGATATTTTAGATAGATCCAAGATTCGTATCCACAACAAACAGAATTTTAGCACCACCAGGAAATTTTAGAGGGAAGTATTCTCCTGCAAAGAAACTATATGCGTTGAAGTATACTCCCATTTCCTTATGAAAAAAATCTTCATTTATTTCAATGTTTTCGATTGAAGTTTAATTTGATTCATTCATAATTAGGTGTGGCTATGTCTCAGTCAAATCATGAATATTTTATTCTGCTAATCTCTTCATTTACTACAAAAAATTCTTGAGTGCTTGTTCATCTGCGACTTTAGAGGCAAGGAAGGCAATGAAACTACTGTAAACTCCGTCCAAACAATTCCTATGAAAAATTACATCCATTATATTTCAAAATAAATAATCTAAAATATTGAGGATAAATATATCGGAGAAGGGGAAATAAATAATTGATTACAATCAATAATGCTTTTCCGCTTTTTCCATGAAAGATTATCCAATTATTAAACGATAAGGCGATTTGCTCCATCTAGCCAACACAGTTAGCCACAGACAAAGCGCAAATCTAATCAGTTAGATCCAGAAATACATCCACTCTTTTCGGTTCTTCAGTTACACAAACTGGATTAAGATAAATCCAATGGGCAAAAAGCTCAGGTAGAGTGTTCCTATGACTATAAGCTGACAGTAATAACTCTTGAAACGTGGATGGGTTGATTGAAGATGTAATAGGCAATGCAAGGCTCGGAAGATAAAAACAAAGAAGTTAAATATTCTAAAACCCAGCATGATGTTTGCAATAACAGAATCAAACATATGATATTTATTATGTTGTCCATCTGTGATTTTACTAAGCATTGTCATTATTACATTCACAATCCCGAGAAGCCCAGCCAGCAAAAAGTATAAATTAAACTCTTTTGAGGGTTTTTATATCGACCATCCGAAGGCCAGAAGAACTAAAAGGATCATAATGATTGAATCTGAACTTGAGTGTAACAGTAGATACATAACATCGAAGAAGTTATATTCGTTTCCATTTATATAGTAGTATATTATGAATCCAATATATTTGAAAACAATTGAACCCACTCCTAGCCAAAGGCTGATCTTCAATGTTTCTTTAATTCCGTTATTTTAATTTTATTCTTTTTATTTGATCAGCACATAGAGCATAAATCCTCCGAATAAAATCAAAAATGGTAGCAGCCAGACATACAAACTTTAAGTTGATGAATGAAAATTGTCATTGTTGAGAACATTTAACCTTATTTAGATTGAATCCCTAAAGCCGTATCCTGTTTAGATAAGACTCTTTTTACAGTCTCTAAGGACAAAGTGATAAGTTTAGTGAGTATTCACTTCAATAATTGAGTTAAATTTAAACGTATATGAGTTTTCCTTTGTAAAATCAGCATGGAATACAATTTAGTGAATTTGCTTTAGTTTTAGTTATTATGCAGTAAACTTAGAGACGTCACATTTACGTAATGTTTCAAGTGACCAACCAGAATCGGATATTGCAGCTACCTCTAATTCATACTCCTATCCGGCATTATAATTTCGAGCAATGAGTTGCAAACTTAAATCAACTTTCAATTTTCCAGGTTATAGATGCATACGATCTAGAAACACCCATCCATCTTCCCTGCGAAAAGTTGGAATGTTCAGATTATAAGAGTAATACTTTGATTCAATGCAAACAAGGAAGAAGAACCCCAAAATGATGAGAAGAAAGTTCGACATTGATTTATTATTATAATGAATCTAACATCATAAACTTAAATTTAAATAAATATGAAACTAAGAGCTCGCAGTAAAGTAACCGACATTTTTCTAACAATAGAATGAGCCAAAGGATTATATCAAAATAATTGATATGAGGTTTATTAATTTATCCTGTTGATATATTCATATATTGTTAAATCAATTGGCTCATGCGCAAGATTAATGGCAACAACGTGTAAGTCACACGTGATGATCAAACTCTTATTAATAACTTCTCAAAACTATATCAGCACAGGCAGGAGGTCGGCGAATCGTTGGTCAAATTAAAGGAAAAGATCAATCAACACAAGGATACCCTCGATTAAATCGATATGAATAATGACGATGATGTCCTTAGATATCGCTTCGGTAGTTGCTTTTTCTATCTGCCAAGTAAATAATCTTTCATATAGCTGACCAAGTTAGGGTATTGGTCTAAAAGGATATTGAAAAAGTTAAAATTGAACAACGAGAAACAGAAAAAGATTAAGAAAATACTGGCAAGAAATTGAATAAACTCAAAGCCACTCTTTACAGTAAGTTTGGTAATGCCATCAACCTTGAAGAATGATTGTAATGCAGATACACAATTATTTATCTATATTAATGCATTTAACATTTTCAATTATAGGATATATTTTGGGCTCATTTGATAATTTTTATAGAGGGAAACAAAAATTATCAAATTCTTTTAAATCATAATTCAAAATTATATTTCATCTTTTTAGGAAAGAAACCCTTCTCAGCAAACATAGAAAGCAAACAATTTAGTATTGCATAACACACATTTTTACTTCACGAATAGTTGCATGATTTAGCTGATTTATTTTTTCAAATTTAATTAAATAATTAAATTAAAAAAGAATCTAAGAAATAAGTTTTACAGATCATATTAAAATAGTGTTTACGGTATATGATGGCAGGTCGCTAAGATATCAACGAAAAATAATTTGATGCACTTCATAGGACTCCAATTAAACTTATTTTTTATTTCCCTCACCAAAAAGAGCATCGACTCTATCGTCTCTATTGTCATAAAAAGAGTTGATCGTACCAAAGTTACTTGTTGCCTTAGGATCACTTGCATTTACTCGAATATCACTGTTTCCAAAAATAAGAAAATATCGATCGTAGATTACTGGTCTCTTTTATGGTTTCAATTTGTAGCATTTCCTATTCGTGATAGATATAATTAAACCAGCTCCACTGTTAGCTCCTTTGTCTTATATTTTACCCTCAAAATAACCTCCAAAATGATAGCCTTTTTTAGTTTTACCTAACAGTATAATTTGTTCTTTCTAATCAATGTAATCGTGAATGTTACAGCTTTTGTTGCGGGGATCATGCTTGAACAAGAGTTTAGTCTTATTAATTGGTCTCCCAACTGTCCTTTCCAAAACTTAAGTCAAGTAATCTTTGTAGTCTTATTCACCATCTAAAACATCTCCTGCAAAAAAAGCAAAAAAACGATTGGGATTATGAACTTCCTATTTTTTCTCAACTTAAAGTGAGTGAAGTGGGGGAGATGAAGTTTATAGTTTAGAAATTCTTTTATCAAATTCTTTTTAAGCAGTTTATGCTTGAAACTTTTTAAACATTTAAATGTATTCTCTTAGTAATTTTACTTCAGATTACAAATTGGTGATTTTACTATTAAGGATAATAGCATTGTTCTCCGATTCTCTTTGTTTTTGTTATACGATTTATAATTTTGCTGTTAATATTTCGTTTTGTTGCTGCCATTACGAAACAAATGGACTTGCTTACAACTTTTTCTTGTTTGGTGATTTTGAAGAAGAATGTTTTTATTCTTATTGATGGAATTATCCAATTTATATGTTATTATTGTGGGATTTCTTTAGTGAAGATTTTGTATGATTTTCATTTGTCTTTTACTTTCGATCTTTTTTGGTTTTGCCAATTTTCAAAGTGAATCTATGTTAGAATATATTTACTCTTTCGTTTTTTATTTTCCACGTTGTTGGTTTTATCTTTTACTTTCAAGTTCTTTATTTTTCATATATATCTTTTGCTTTTATTTTTATTTCTATTTGTATATGCCTTGGTTTTTATAATTTTGCTTTTCTTGATTTGCATATTTGAAGGAAGAAGGTGAGCAGCTCAATAAATTATTTGTTAATTTATTTTTGTTTGATGGTGAAGTAAAGCATTAACGGTGAGCAGATTTTGTATTCTTTTTAGACATAATTCTTATTAAATAAAAAAAATATAATTTATTTATGAACCAAAGCAATTTTATCAAGATTATTTTCTATTTTAAGAATAACTGAAAACATCAAATCTATTAGTTAAATAATCAATATTTTACAGGTAATTTTTTTAAATTTTATATCAAGTAATAATGTCTTTATTGTGATACATTGTTAGAATAAATAGTGATTCCAAAGAAGCAAAATGTCTAGACTTTTATAATTTATGAATCTATTAAAAGATTATAATTTATATCAAAATATTTTTGCTTATGATTTTTTTCTTCTTTTTCTGTTGTTTGAACATCTATCGTTCATCGATCTCCAAGTTGAGGTACTTTATGCTTATTTTTTTCAATAGGCTGTCTTTTGGTCTTGACTACTTTGCACTAGTCAAATAATAGTTATCTTCTTCTTGATCTTTACATTGTGTCCTGAAATGTTCAGATTGGTGGATCGGTCTTGATCATTGAGTTTTATATAATATGCAATTAAACTCTTAACTCCGACGTGATTATTCATTAGTTCATTAGCTAATTTAATCTTTGTTGATTTTCTAACACTCTTTGGTACGCATGTAAATATCTTGAGAAAAAATATTTTTATTTGATATTAATTTCACTAAAATTAAATAATACACAAATTTCTATCTTCTTGTAGTTATTGTTTCAGTTAATTCATTTATTTGTCCTCTCAATCTTTTCCATTGATAAAAATTTAATTATTTTAGACCTATAGTTATTGAATTATAAATACTTCGATTTGTTGTTATTTGGATAATTAGTTGATGCTATGAATATTTTTTAAGAGTATATCTATAGATATGCAAAATAAGTTTTATAAAAAAGATAGAAATGACAAACGAAATCAATGTTCAAATGTTTGAAGTACGTTCAAATGTTTGAAGTTTATTAAAAAGGTCCGCCAGCAACTTTCTAATAACCATAAAACTTTTAGACTCACCTGATATCATAATGGAAACTGGTGACTTTGGATAATAGAATGTCTCAACCAGCAAACAGCCAAAGAAATAATTAGAGAGGACTTATATTTGTCTTGTTTTTAATGGCTGATTATCATTAACGGATTAAATTTTTATATGTATAATTCATATCTTTTGTTATAGTAAGCCTTCTTTCATCATTTTCGCAACAGTTTTCTCTTTAATTAAACTCTCCGATTCCTTGTTTTTTAAAAAATTAAATAGTCTTCCGTTTTTTCATTTTAGTTATACGCTGTAAAAAATTACAATTATTTATAAATTTTTAGAGTAAAGAAAAAAGAAGAAATGTCATATATTCAAAGATTATTACCAATCAGCATCTTCGCTATTGGTTGTAGTGGCCTGACTTTCCAAACAACAGTCCTGCACCCTTATCATCATGAACTAGATAATTAGTTCAAGCAACTCATGGATCTTTAGCTTCAAGATCATAAGTTTCAATAATTTGAGGAAGAAGCTCTTCAAGCAGTCAATATCATCGACCATCAAGTGAACGTTCTCATGAATTTAAAAGTTAAAAATGTAATTAAAGAGTTGGTCTGATCTTTCGTATCCTATATATTCTACTTTGACATCATTAGTGTTGTTCTGTAGTTTACTAAGATTATTATACTACTTTCAATCTAATTTAATCTTGATATAAGGGTATGCATGATCATTGCTTCATCTAATTTCACCATAACAACTCCACACTATCTCCTAAGCTATAAAAGCTGATCACAGGATAAACGTCTTTAAGGTAAATTTCATTGGGAATTTTGCGGGCACACAGGAAATTTTAATCCAAAAACCACGAAATCACAGCTTTATTCATATCAATCTCCACTTTAATTATTGATTTTCCCTAAATTAATTAGACAGGAGATATAGCAACATCACTTTTGCTGTTTCCAAGGATTGTTCTCTCACTGAAATAAAGTCCTAAAAAATAGGGGCTATGATAGGTATTGATAATGGATTTAATATCGGAATTGCAAACTCCAAAAATGAAATGTTTTCCATAACTTTTTAAAATCTTTGCTTCAAAATAGTGAATTCCAATTTTAGAGACCGGCTCAAAATGATTAAAGATTGTGTGAACGTTATTGCCCATAAATCTAATTGTTCTGCCTTCTCTTGAGATTTAAAAATTCTTGAAACTGAGGTTGGTTCCATCCCCCTTAAACTTTACTAATTTTTATCGATATTTGTCGATGAGGGCTGTTTATTTACTCATTTTTTCAATTTATTTAAGATATTTTAAATTTATCTGGGCCTCCGTCTAGAACTGGACTTTGGTCAAAGGAAGTTCAATATTCAAAGGTTAGAGACGCCCACGATATTGAACTTATATTGGAATAATTAGCTGTTTCTCTTAACTGATAAACATCCTATCGTTGAGGGTTAACTATTCGAATAGTTAAGAAAGTTTCTTGACTACAAGATATCTTTTAAATTCTTTGAGCTGTTCACTCGTAACTTCATATGTGAAAACTGTTCCTTCTTAAAATAAAACTATTTCGAGAGAGAGAGTTTCTTCATTTGGAAATTTGATTGAGCCATGAAAATTCAGCCCACGAGTTCTGATTTATTGAGCCTACCGCAACATATCTTATATAATAGTTTGAAACGAATATAGTATAAGTAGTGAATAATATAGTAAATAATATAGTGTAATTATATAAATTGTATAACTGATGCAGTAGTCAATTTAATGATTACTGAGAGAGCTCAAAGATCATAATCTTAAATGACTTAAGAATTAATTTCAATGAAACTCTTAAATCAGCAAAATAAAGATGATCGGAATTTATTCAATGTTTTTTACATAAATATTTTATATAAGAATTAATTCTCAAAGAAGATATTATAATCTCAAGATAGAAGCTCTACATTGTTCAATTTATTCAATGCAACAATACTACAAAGTTCCGGATGCATAGCAACGCAGACTTGCCCTTGGTAGCCTTCCAGGTGTGTCTTACAGAGTTCGCAAATGTTTAGAGAGTGTCAAAGATATGTTTGAACCAATGGACAAACCTGTAGAGGGAGAATGGCTTTGGGAACATGAGGAATAGGGTCAAAGTTATGATGCCTACACTGGCCAGCTTCACAACGTTGTCGATTAAAAGAGAAACACAATTTATATTAAACCCTTAGAAGCCATTAGCATGGACTTTCTGAAATAATTGCAGCAGTTTTGCTAATGTTTCTTTCACCCGATGAAAATTAAAATCGCGAAGAAAGTTGATTAACTCAAAGGAGTAACTAAACGTATAAATCCTTATACAGAAAAGTAACAATTTAACGCTAAGGATATTTTAATAATGTTACAAAAAAGTTTGCCTGCTGATGGATTTTGTCAAATAGGGGTCTGCATCACTGATCTTTATCCTCGAGAGGAATGGAATTTCGTATTTGGATTGGCAAGTATACGCGAACGAACTGGAGTTTTTTCATTTGCTCGTTATGATGAGAGATTTTTTGAAGAAGCAGCTTACAAGACAGATTATGACTTGATAAAATGGCGTTCAATGGGTGTAATGGGGCATTAGATTACTCATATGTTTGGGGTGAGACACTGCATTTACTATAAATGCTTGATGAATGGAAGTAATCATTTGTAGGAAAGTAGTAATAAGCCCATGTATTAATGTGCTGTATGCCTTCGTAAGCTGCAATCAAATATTAAGTTTGATATATTAGAAAGATATGAGCGTTTAAAAGAATTCTATGAAGAGAAGAAAGATGAAAGAGTTTCTAAAACTATCGGATTTCTTACTGCAGCGATTTTAAAAATAAAATAAAATATGAAAGTTTGATCATTTCTGATAGTTATCTGAGGAATTTAATTATCAGCAAGAGTATGTCCTAAACAGTAATTATAAACAATTTAATACAATGTTAGTAGTTATCTAATTGTATAATGCTTGTTTAATGTTAATTAATATTTTATGCCATTGCACCATTTCTTGTTTTATCAATTTCAAAGGGCTATTAAATTCAAAAAATAAGTAAATATGAATTTAATTGTTTATGATACTTATTAAATGAAAGTAATGTTATATCCTTTTACTATTTATAGATTAATGACTTCTAAACTGGACGAATCAAAACCTGAGGTTCTTGACTATTCCTCTCCATCAAATGCTAAAATTTAAGAGAATATTCTAAAATAAAAATAGACCTAAAAGAAGGAAAATAAACAGACTATAAATTAGCTGACCATTGAAAATACTGAATTGATTAAGTCTCAGCAAACAATCAGACAACTCTCCAAGAGATTAATTGGTTTATCAAAACAAAATCTTTAATTTCTGACTTAAAATGAGAATTTAAAATAGGAAGATATTCCGAAAAGAGAACAGAAAATTAGTGAATTGATAATTTAGAAATAATAGATGTGTAAAAATGCCTAAATATTGCAACAATAACTTAAAATTATGAAGGATTAATTAGCCCAAACAAAGGAAAGTAATAAAAATTTGAAAAATTAAGTGAATATCTATAAAGCAAAATATCATCTGAAAAAACAAAAAAATATAGACATTCAAAATAAGATGTAATAACTTGGCTCGGAAAATATTAAACTCAAAATAAGAATGGCAGAATTAAATGCAATTTGCAAAATAAAGAATATGCAGAATATCGATTCAAAGAACACTAAATAAAATCAATGATTAACTCTATATTTTCTTAAGATTCTTAACTTCAAACAGCCAAATATATAATCAATTATCTTGACAACAATAGTCCAATTACTAGTCTGTATATTTAAATATTAATATTAACTTCAAGTATGAGTCAAACTGGTAAATGCAGCCAGTGCTTAAATATTTTCACCATTTCCAAAATGCCCAGAAAACTACCATGCTGCTAGCACAACATTTGCGAGCCCTGCTTAAAATAGATTATTGATGCCAAACAATAAATAATAGTATGTGCATTTTGTTCAAGCGAAGTCAAAAATAAAGAAATTATCATTTTTCCTTTGAATACGTCTATCCTTCTAACATAATCGTAAGCTCAAACAATAAAAATCAAATCCAGCACATCTCTGGAAGAGGAACAATCATAAGGAGATCTTCTAGGAAGTGATGCCGCAAATATTGAACAAAATTAAGAATGGTGCTAAATTCATAAAATTGGGCTTGATGTCATTTGCATATCAGATAAGCAGAAAATATGTCCCCATTGTGCTTTGTTTGGAAATCATAAAAACCATCGATTTAAAAGAGTGGAAGACTTTGAGAAAGAAATACAATAAAAATGTGACATATTCAAAAAGATTGAAGCAATAAAATAAAATATACCAAAAGCAGAGGACGAAGATTTTCATAGTATATTCTAGAAAATATTTAAAAACAAAAAAATAGAAATTGAAAATTAAATTAACAAGACAGCTGAGAAATTTATCCAAGCAATTAGAAAGAAAAAATAAGTGGTAATAGAATAGATGGAAGCATAGCTTTAAGATCTGTAAAAAAGTCTTAAAAATATTTCATGCTTTCATAAATATGAAAAGATAAAATGTAAAATGCAGAATTGGTAGAAAGATTGCCAAAATAACATCGAAAAAATATAAAAAAGCAAAAGAGTTGAAGATAAAATAGAATATTTTTATGACAGTCCACTTTAAATCGTAACATAAGGCTATGTTTACATTGAGGAGATGTGTAAATATCGCTAATAAGCTTTGAAAAAATTTACTGATAAAATAAGTGAAGTTCGATTGCTAATAGATAGTGAAATGCTAAAGATTATTGATGGATGTTTTAAACTTGGAAAGCCTCTTCTAACATCATACAATTCAAGAATTTCATAAACAAAAATAATAAACTAATAAGAATCAGAAGCGAACCCTTTTTTAGATTGTACAGCTTCTGAAATTGCAAATGCTTCCCAATCTTTTATTCAAAACAACAATAATAGTATTGAAGTTGATATCTTTAATATTGTTAATTCCTGTACCAAAATATCGGGAATGTCCAAAACAAACAAAAAAGGATTGCCGAGAAAATCTTAGACTAAATAAATTAAAATTAATGATCTCAAGAATAAGATGAACAACATTCTCCCCAAAAAAATAAAAGGGGTTTCGCCTAAGAATGACAAGATTAAAAGAAAGATAAGTGAATTTGCATCCATAAAGTCTCCCCCAAAAATTCAAAAATTTTCGACAGCAAATTAAATTTCTTGCCAGCCAGAAATAAAAGCATATGAATTAAAGGAACCTGATAAGATATATGCAGAATTTAGTAAAAATACTCTCACTGATTTTTTTGATATTTCTTAGTGCAATTTACCGAATGAAAAGGCCATAGAGTATGTACATAGAGCGAGAAGAATTCATAAGATAAAAGGACTAAAGCTTTGCACAAATCAAGTGACAACAGCTGGCTTTTAAAAGATGATTTAATTTTTACAAGGCATTTGCAACATCAATTTAGCGAATAACCAAGTGAGTGAAGGTATTTTCGATGTAATTTTAAAAAATAGAGACAGACTGGAATCATTAAGAGTGTTGAATTTAACCCATAACCCCATCCATATGGATAAAAAAGCAGCAAACAAAATGGAAGAGGTAAAGAAAATGGGTATAATAGTTGTTATGTGATATTGCTATATTTGAATTCGTATTATATCCTATGTATATTAAATTAAGTTTGCTCAGAGAAATACATTATTTGTACTCTGATATCCCTTAAAAAACTTTAATCGCTATTATGATTATCATGATTGAAATTTATTTAAAAGATTGAGTATCTTAACAAATTCACTCCTTAAAATATATAGAATAAATTAATGCTAATTATTTTTTCTTTTAGATACCTATAGGTATCTTAATAACAGTTCATATTTTATAATTTAATTTAATTTTACCATTACCGGTATATTATATTTTACTGGTATTTTTTATTTTCAGATCTTATTTCTTGAAAGTACATATTTACGAAATTCAATTCTAACTTAATCACCATAGCCAAGTAGGTTTAACATATAAAATAAATTTTATTTTAAATATTAATATAAAATAAGTTACCATTATATTGTTATAAATATTGGTTTCTCATTTTAATGATTTATTGATATTTATTTTTAGGCAAGGTTATGCTTTATATAAGATCTGTTAAAATATTTATCCATAATAAATAGTTGTATGGAACTAAAAGCGAAATTTAAAACATCTATTCCTATGATCAAAGGGAATAGACTTTTACCAAGTCAAGATTGCTCCCGTGATCTCTCCACAGGGGTCATTAAAAGAATATAAACTGAAAAAGTATCATCTAATTGGCTCAAATTCAAATAAAAAAGTAATAATAAACCATAAGGCGAGATAACGAGAGCAACTAATCGTTATCCTACTTCTACTGAGCCACCGAACAGCAAAAGTATGATTCAAAAGATGGAATTAAATTTTACTGGAGAATTGTGTTAAAAATCCCCACTTAAAAGCGATAGAGTTGGCGATTGTTCTTCATTTAGTGATATTAAAAATACACCAGGCATGCGAAGCCATAGTCAATTGCAAGATTTCAATGCATAATCTGTATATAACAGTAACATTATTCATTCTGAACAACAAATCTATTAAGGATCTCGAATAACTACTTATGATATAAGCAACAAAGAGTTTAGTTTCCCTTTACTAGAGTCATCCAAAAATAAATTTTCACGAAACTTAATGATGAAAGCCAAAGACCAATAATCGCCAGGGAAAAAGAATTAAAGATACACGTTTGTAGAATAGGAGGTAATGCAAATGAAGGATAAACTAAAAATAGCATAAGAAGGAGGAATTAAATTAAAAATTGAAAATGGGTAATTGTTGTCAAAATTAAAGGATATGGAAATAAAAATAAAAATAATAGAGGAGAAATCAGCAAAAAACAATAGTGATCTTAATAATTTATAAATTAGGAATCGCAAATCTGAAGAATCGCTAAGAATTAGTAGAAACATCATAGCAAATCTAAATTAAAAACTTATAGTTACCTTAAAAAACCATGATAATACCATTAAGACCAATAATTAAGAATTTAATAAAAAAATAGAATAGATTAAAGTCTCTGTAGAATTAAAGGAAAAAGACAAATATGATGCCATTATTAAGACTTTAGAGAAGACAATTTTTGAATTGAAACTTAAACTAATTGATGAAGCCAATGCCAATGATGAGATCATCATAGGGTTGCGTGAATTAAATCAAAAACATGAATCAGACAAAAATACTCTTTTGGAATAAGTCAACAATTTAAAAAATATCCTGCTCAACAATTAAAATGATTTGAAAAATTTGAATTAGCAATTTCTAATCTTGGATTAAGAAAACAAGCATTTCTATAATTAAAATTTACATCTTTTCGAAGAAAATAATAATTTAAAAGAGCAAATCAAACATGTAAATGCTGAACACAAAAAGCTGCAATCAAAACCCTCCCTTAAACTGTAGGCAAAGATAATCCAGATGAAAGAAAAACTGTAAAATTAAAAAATAGAGCATTTTAACGAAATTAAAAAGTTAAATGAAGTACTGATGACAAAATAAAATAATTTTCTGGAGTTAAAAATGAAGATGCTACATTAGGATGAATAAAATCGTTCTATACTTTCTGAAAAGGATATTAAATTATAAATAATGCGCAAGCAATTATAAATGTATTAAAGTTAGAATGAGCTTCTATAGGAGCAGAAACTTCAATAAAAAAATATGCGAACCGATGCCTTGAAAATTAGAAATAATTAAATTAACCAGTTAGAGAAATAAGTAAAAAGATTAACTTTGGATATCGCCTTGAAAAAATAGATAAATAGCAATAATGATAATTAAATTGAGATGCTCAAAGGTTAACTGAGTAAATTAAGAGAATAAATATCAAACTATAAATTATAAGCTGCTTCTAAAGAACAAATTGCTCAATAAAAACAAATATAGCTTTCCATTCGCTAAAAATAATTTCAATAACTTGAAAACGAGTACAGATAGATCCTTGCAGACGAGATAAAGAAAATATCTGAGATGTATGATGAAACCAATGAAAATAAACTTAAATCTTCTGAAGCAGACCATTCAAAGAAGATTTCCAGTACTTAAAGAAAGAAGAAGTCTATTAAATCATCAATTAATAAGGATAGCGAAAATAATGACAGTTTTATCTTTGATGAAGAGATTTAAGATAAAGAAAAACTTTTTCGGCGTATTGAAGATCTTACTTATATCAATCATGCCTTGAATGATAAGGTATAAGAAATAAAAGAAATTGAAGAAAAATCAGATAAGTTGATACTTGCCAAAATAAAACAATTCGAAATTTATCTATGGTAAAGTGAAAAACACAAAGAGTAATTTGAAGAAAGTTATCTGTAAATGAGCGAAAAAGTGACCTAATTGAGTAAAAAATGCTAAGTGTATAAGGCGAAAATATAATAGATGAAACAGAACTATAAATAATTGGAGTCTTATCTTCATGAAACAACTGAGTAATTAATGAGAAGCCGAATTAACATGATGTAATTCAAATTTACCCAGAAAGAATTATAGCCAAAGTCATAAGAAGAATTATTAAAATTAAATTAAATTCACAATAAAAACTAAAATGACACAGATTAATAAGTCTATGTATAAAATGTTTAAAATATACTCAAGATCGAGCAGTATTAAATTATTGAACCATGCCTTGATTAAGAGCAATAAGGCTATCGTTAATAAAAGATAAAACTATCTTTATAGCCTCAATAGGAAAAAAATATCTAGGATAATCTTCAAGATCTTCTTGACCCTTTAATGCCATAAAATGAAGAAAGAAAATAGCATTAAAATATAGGCGAAAATTTGAAATGTTTTTAAGTTACTGAGGATATAGAAAAGAAATAATAATAGTAATAGAAGTATTTGAGTGAGAGTGATAAAAGAGGAATTACATAAACAAAGGAAGTAGAATAAGATCATGAAGATCAATTCATTTATGATTATTAAATCGAAAATGAAATGAAACAATCAAATGTTTAAAAAATAAAATTGCAACCTTTTTTTTCTGAAGCCGATCAATACACATAACCTACATTCGATGAATCATAATAAGGCAAATATATTATTACACCTGAAAATGAACCAATTTCTAATACTGAATGCGAGTTAAATTAAGATGTTACAATCTCAAAAGAATTACATCCTTTAGATAATATTAGTATCGCCTAAGACATTAAATAGGAAACTTTAAATTCATAGGATCTCTGCGATTAATGATAACAATGTTTATTTTGATAGATATATTTTAATCATTCAATATAAACATATTTCAACAATAATCTGCTAATTTATTATCGATGAAAATTGTGAATAGAATATGATCGATCCTTATCATATTTGTCCAGCTCATAATATTTCATTTATTTTAAAGTTGATTGATAAGCGTAATCACATTCATTAACGGCTAGTAGAAAAATATTGGATTACTTGATATTGTTTTTATCAGATAAGAATATGCAGTTATTCAAGATAAGTGGCTTTTACTATAAATACTTCGATTATTATTTTCTATTTGGATGAAAAATCAAAAGAGAATACAAAAAATGTTCATAGAAAACAACATTGAACATGATAATTTTACATTAGTCATACGATTAAAGAAAAAAGTAGAAGATTTAAGTCATATCATTGAGGAGCAACAACGAATCATATTTGACTTCAAAAAAGATATCAGAATTACCAAAATTAATTAAATGGAGATCGAACTACAGCACCTAAACGACGAAAATAAGAGGTTACTGCTCGTTATTGATTAGTTTAAATCTAAATAAAAAGCCAGTCGTGTTCTTTCACCAAAAAAAAGTTACCTCCGTACAAATAAATAAAAGCGCAGATCAGTTCCGATCAAACATTTGAAATATGAAAATAAGGTTTATGAAGTTCTAAAGGAAAATGAATTTCTAAAGAAGGAAATAATGAACATCAAAGTAAATGAAAATCTGTTGAATGAAAGAAAATCCACCATTAATGACCGCAACAACATACTTCTATAAAAGAATTTGGTATAATATGACAAACTTAATCAGCAAAAAATGGATCTCGAGGCTGAAATGAAATTGATGAGTAGAAAAATAAAAAATTTATAGGAAAAAGTTAACAAATTGACCAGAAGGAATTAAGAACTTTAAAAAATTAATTTTCAACACTTTGTCTTTACACAGTAGAACACCCTCACTTAATGATATATATTTGCTACTATTTACTCATTCTTATTAAATTGATATTTTCATAAGGATAAGTTTTAAGCAGAAGTTATAAATAAAAAGCTAAACCATGAAAGAGGTCTCTCATCATCAGCCCAATCTGATTATTGCTCAAGCTCGCTAATAAAGATTCAATAACCGATGGAGCATATCTGAAAAGCCAAATAGGTATGACGCTTTGGGTGACCCTCATGCTTCTTATTATTTTTCTAATAAATCAGTAAAGCAACACCTTAAATAATTTAAAAAGGCTATCCGTGAATAGACCAATATTAAGGAGAAAGTACGCCTTAAAAAGCTTATATCATTAAAAATTAAGCAAAAGTTTGATGATTGCCTATGTCCGAAGACCTTAGTTTATTAACAAGAAGCCCAAAATTTACAGAAAAGTCGGAGCAAAGAGAAAGGGTCTGTAAAATCTATCAGTCAACAAAAAAGTCAAAAATATCTTAAGGAGGGAGTTGCGGCTGAATCAAGACTCTAGAAAAATAAGTCGAAAACTAAAAAGCGATTTAGAGCCATGAGAGGAGAGCTTTTACCCTTGAGCGTGCCTGCGACTCAGCACTCTCACTATACATAAAAGTAAAAGACCGAAGTGGTTGAATAACAGTAAATCTCTGCACAATAAAACAAAAAGTCGTAAAATGGCCAAGTACAGTTCGCCAATCGACTGGCAGATGAGCTGCACTCGAAGAAACATAACAAATGGCTGTAGTTCTTAGAGGACAAAAGAAGACTTCTCTCCCCTTTGAAGCAAAAGTAAAAAAGCAATCCATAATAAAAAGGTAAATAAATTGCTGTTGAAGTTTCTTAAAATATTAGCTGATAGTCTTTATTCTTTGTTATTTTATGTATAATTTGTGATCACAAACGTCAATCGATATCATTTCAATAATCAAATATCTTTAAACGCTTTTTAAAAAATATTCCTTCAATATCTCAAAATTATTGAAAATTACTAATTTTTCATATTTAACAATTCATAAATGATCAAACGCATTATTCATTTTTTTCCATTACCTTCCAACACAGCAATAACTCCTTTGCACAAATCTAAAACAGTACATCTTGGATCGACATGAAAATAATTGGAACAATAATATTATTGACAAATCTGCTTTATGTAAACAGGATTTGCTTGGCGAACTAAAACTTTTATTTTTTAGAGTTTTTCATCAACTTCAGCTTCAGCAAGAGCTTTTTCTGTCTCTGCCAGTGTTTAATTTAGGTCCTACACTTCGAGTTTAAGATGTGAATTTTACTCTGCAAGCTGTGTTTGTTTAATTAAAAGTTATTTTGTGTTGGTGAGCTCTGAAATTAAACTATTTATCTCAAATTTTAGTTGTTTATTTTAATTTTCGATCTCATGAAGACCACTCAATTCTAGCTTAAGCTTATCATTCTGAATTTGAAACTGAGAAAATTTAGCAAGAGATTGCTGAACTTCTGTAAGACTTTAGTTTAGAACCTTCAGTTCAATCTTTAATTTTGAATTTTCAACCTTCAGCCGAGTCTGCTGGGCATAAGATTGTGAAACTCTACTCAGTTATTCTTTTAAAACATTTATTTACATGTTTAATCTTCCGTTTTGAATTTACAGCTGAGAATTCAGAGCAAGAGATTCTGCCTGCATCAACAGTTCTTTGCTTAAAGCCTTCAGTTAAAGTTTTAATCTTTCATTTTATATTTCCAACGTGGTATTCTTCACAATAGTTTATGTTGCCTTGACCAATTATCTTTTTAGTTAGATGTATTAATTTTCATTCTCTAATTCTGATTGCAAAGTTTTATCTCTAAGTCTTTTAAACCTTTTGACAAGCATTGATTTAAAAATATAATAGTGATATTTAAAATATAATAGACATGCTGAACTAAAAGAATTTAAATATTCATTTTAAATAAATAAATAACTATATTAATTTGATGATATTTTTAATTAAATTTTTTTAAT
>Ga0302188_10000307_pt1 | contig 42209 bp, 35 predicted proteins | sample II_Bog_E2_1_FD_198783 | JGI IMG/M metagenome (GOLD analysis project Ga0302188, IMG submission 198783) | Peat permafrost microbial communities from Stordalen Mire near Abisko, Sweden - II_Bog_E2_1 | ecosystem: Environmental > Terrestrial > Soil > Wetlands > Peat | place: Sweden: Abisko... | reverse complement strand
GACTCTTCAATCAAATTGTTGACCTCCTTGTTGAGCTTATCAATCTATTGCTTTTTCTTCAACAACTCCTGATTTACGGTATTTATGGGCTTACTTGACTCTATCTCAGATTAAGGAGTATCCTTCTTTATACTCATCCTCGCCATTGACACCCTGCTCTCTTCTTTTTGCCGCAATTTATTGCGCGTACTCTCCAGCTGTTATTATCTTTGCTTGACATCCTGAGTTAATTTCTGATTTTATTGCATCAACTGTTCATTCTCATTTTTTATCTGCTCAACACCCTTTGTCGTATTATTCAGCTCTTTCTTGATCTTTTGTAAGCAAGCCTACAAGCCTATTTTTTCATACTCGATCTGAGTGATGCTAAACTCCTTGTGAAGTGTGATTGTGAGTAAGGTCTGCTGTTCCTCAGCGTTGTTCATACAATGGTTGATGCTTTTAAACAAAATTTCGCATTTATTAGTCCTGTTTTTATTGATGAGCTCTCCCTCGTACATCTTGCGTATCTTCTTGGGTATTTTTTTGAAGATCTCCTCCAAACACTCAATCATAAGATTTTTAAAATTGTCGTACTCTTTCAATTTTTTTTTAACATTTAAGTTCATTCTACAAATATTCTCCGTATTCTACAGATCCTTCTGCACTTTTTACTTCTGCAGCGTGTGACATTCCTTCTCTAACTCTGCATTCATCTCCTTCACCTTCTCTAACATCATTCTGCTCTCCGTACATTTTTTAACTAACTCCGTTATTTCTGATTATTTACTGGACTTCAGCTTTTAATAATCATTATTTTATGCTTCAAGGCTGCTTATTCTCTGACGAAGACACTCGAGTTATTCATTCATAAAGTTAGCGCTTTATAATACATTGGAATTGAACATATTACTGTAATTTAGATTGCTACGCCTGCTGCGGGAATCCATTGAGACTTACTTCTATTCTACTTTTTTCAGTCTTTAAAGTTACTACTCGATTATCCTCTTCTATTTTTACATACGAGTGATTTTTAATTCTAACTCCACAATTTTTTTATCAGACTCCTGCTTATTCCGATGCAGTTTATCCACATCTTCCTATGACTTGTTAAACTACCTAAACTTAGATTAATACTCTTGCATCTTAGAGCGGTTGTACTCTTCTTTAATCTTATTACTGGTCACCTATTTTTCTAATCGATCGTTTTAACTCTTCAATGATTTAATTTTGGCCTCATGTTCCGATATTAAAAACTTGAGTTGCCTGACCTTAGCCTCTGATACTTCCTCCGTCTCTGATTTATCATTTTTCCTCTGTTGGAGAATCTGTTTTAATTCCTAAAAATATAGATCTAGGCTGAGATATTTTTTTTCCAACTATTAGAATCGATCTATCATCCCCTACATGCTGGTGTTGAGGTAGGAAGAGAATTGTTTAAGTTAGGATTTGACTGGAAATGACCGCTAAGACGGTAGATTAGTGACCGCCTTTTTTAATATTTTTTATGGCATTATCAAATTAGTCAACTTTTTTACAATGGGAGAATCAGAGCTCCCCTAAGCCTGGTTTATCTTTAATTTGCTGAGGGGCAGAGGAGGCATGATTTGAGAAAATAATTGCGGTACTGTGGAGGCAAATATATTCTTGGAAGAACATGAAGATTATTTCTATTTCGACACACTCGATTGACCCTCACTTAGATCTTTCTTCAAAATTTATTATTTCTTTTGGAAATAATCTTACTCGAAGTAGGGTGCTGAATTAGGAAAAGGAGGTGGGACATTTTTATTCTTTCGTGTGCTTTTCTCTCTTCGTCTTTGCTCTATCGCCGACTATGAAGACTCACTTTTGGGGTCATCATCAATATGATCCTCAACATACTTTAATGGTGATTTTTATTTTGGTTTATGGCCAACACCCCCATAAACTGCACTGCTTCTCTTGGGTGGGTGATGCTATGACTCAGTCAAAACAGGATACTGCTCTCGCGGATTGCCTCCCTTATCATTTTTGCGATGAAATCGACGATCAGGAGGTCGCTCCTCATTGGGTTGGAAAGAGTCGCGCCAACTAAATTCGTTGACCGGATTTATGAGTGATTAATTTTTGGTGTTTGGTTTATCGTTCTGCGTTTCTGGTTTTAAGATAGGGTAAGACTGATTTACTGGGGCTTTTGACCTGTTTTTGTTAATATTTGTCATGCCTTGATTCATTGAATTTAAATAATGAAAGATATAATTTAATTAGCCAAATCATGATCATGTACTCCATCTATCTTTTAAACGATAACCCAGCCTGCTGTCTTTTGGACGTTCTCAAACTTAAAATAATTATTATTACCTCCTTTTGATCCATTAAACAATTATTACTGATTCAGAATAAAACGACGCCTAACAACTGATGGTAATATTTATAGTAATTACCGGCTCATAATTTAAGTTCAAATTAAATAATTGCAATACATTTTCCAGCTACAAATGCAAAGACATTATGATAGCAGATAGCTCAACATCATTAGGCGGAGGATACGGGATTAACCTCCTGAAAGAGCCGGTCATCACAAGTCGTCATCTCCACCAAATGCCTTTCACCCACTTAGAATGGAAAAGACTCAGTACTTGGAAGACTCGGAAGTGATCATCCCTTCAGTAAAAAAGCCAAAGAATCTGCGATAGTATATCAAACAGATGAAAGTGCGTTCCTACATGATGATCTTCATCTAGAAACTAAAACGTAATCGCCTGAACGTAGGTATTCCTGTCAATTACTGTGAGCCTTATATTAAATATCACTCGTAGACTACTAACAGGAATATCGAAGGTTTTTAAATCAACACTCAGTTTAAGCTGGTTCTAGACATACTCACTGTCTTTAGTATCGTCTTCATACAACTGTTTGCATCTTTTCAGATGTTTTTCGAGGATTTCAGAAATTAATCTCAGTCGTATCTTTGGTATTATGTGTTAAAATACATTGTGCTCAGTTTTATTGGGTTGAGAATGATCTGCGGCTTTACGGTTAAGGTGGAGATTTATGGAATGAAAATATAAAGGGTGGATGAGATTCTCAAATTCTATTTGAAGAGTACTAACTTTTGGCTGGATTTAACACTGCTTGTTTCTATTGTGCCAATGATAGGCCATCCAATGCTGGTCTATCCTGGTGTTATCGGATATTTTGGAAGCTTGGCCAATCTCATCGCCCTCAAACGAGTGGAATAATCCATAACCTTCATTTTATTTAGCAACAATACTCAAAAACAGTACTTCGATCTGTTAAAACTATTCCTGGCCAACTGCTTTGTTTCGCATGTCACCGGAACACTTCTGCTCGGCATTACTTACATCAATCCGGGTGAGTGGAATTGGATGAATAAATACGGAATTGCTTTAGAGACATGGTTTATCAAATACATATATGCTGTTTACTGGGGAGCAGGTATTGTTTTTACTGTTGGTTTCGGAGATATATCGGTGGCTAACCCTGACTAAGCTGTGCTGGTTCTCTTCATTGTGATGACTGGTTGCTTAACTTTAGCCTATAACATCAGTCAGGTAGGGCAGATCATCTCCTAACTAACTAAAATCAACGAATAGGTGCAAAATCAACTCGCCACTCTGCAACGAGTGGCTCTAAGCACTAACATCAATCACAGCCTTCACCACTCTATGTCTCAGTACATTATATATGCAGCTGAGATTAAAAAAAGTTTTGAAGTAAATTAAACAAGAAATCTTATCAGTATGCTGCCTCAGCAGATGAAAGAGGACTTTCTCGAGCAGAGCAGTAGTAATTTCTTTCGGGGTATGCCCTACTTCAGTTATTTATCATGTAAAACAAAGATAAAACTTAGTGAAAAGATGGTGCTGTAAATAGCAGCTCCAGGCTAGTACTTGACTCATAAACGGTATCGTTTCTAAAGGATTTACTTTGTGAGAAAGGGGAAGATAGGTTTGGCATATCGCAAAAAAGGAGCAAAATTGAATGGTACAATATTAGAAACTATTAACATCGAATCTGAACAAAATCCACCAGAGTTATTGAACAAGTATTTGCTCGTACGAGGACGGACACTTAACTATGACGTTATTTGTCAAGGGTATACAACTATATCCATTCTTACCTATGACTAACTCCACGATAGTCTTAAGGAGAATACACAGGACTTAGAGTTCTTCAGTCAGCTGAGAGATTCAGTCCAAATTGGGGAGGACGAGTGGAATAGATTGCCATGTCAGAGCTGCTTGGCAAATCACTCAATATTCGTATGCCCTCGACTGCATTACATGCCTTTTCGTAACTTTATCTTTTTAAAATCGCAAAAAAACAAGTAACTAAACTAACAGTTACACTGTCCCTTAAAATATATCAGAAACCGTTCTAACCTATCGAAGAAATATACTTTAAAACTGTGGAAAGGCATTTTCAAAAAGATTGAATAGGTCCTTTCAATCGACAGCAAAAAGAAAATTCCTCTATCAATCAAGCGAATCAATAGTTATGATTCCATTGATATCGAATATCACAAATGGAGTCATGAAGTTGAGAGCAATTTCAATAGGAAAATTAAAGACTCAGAGTTTGAGGTCGATGAGATACATAACTTTTAAAATTATTTTGTGCACTGCAACCCCAAAACAATAGCAGAGACCCCACTCGATAGACTGAAAGAGTTTCTCATGTTTTAGAGGACAAATTCCACTCGATCTTTCAGTTGAAAAGTCAAATATTAAAGTATATTCTTTGACATTGTATTCTTTCTATAAATATGAAATTTATTGCACTTTCTTTCACTAACAAATACAAAAATATATGTTTGGCATAGAAGAAACCTATCATGAATGATTAGGTATAATTCAAGAACTTCATCATTCTCATTTTTTACCTCCCTTTTTGGGATTCTTGAGCTCCTACTACTCCTTGAGACGCTTTTATTCTTTAACTTTAGCTATGTGGTCTCGTCTTTATTGAATCTCTTGATCTACCAGCTGCAATTATTGCTCTAACTGCGTATTTTCAGACACGATTTACTCGATCTGTCCTCTAATTACATCCTGCTATGAAGTGTCAGGAGTAAGGGCTCCAAAATAGTCATGAAACATCTCCAACACTTCACTACTGGGCACACTCTCATCGTGATTCTGCTTGGTTCTAAGTCCAAATAGAACTGACTAACCCTACAACTACATTTGACAAAGTGGTGAATGGTGCCACTGCTGACCAGATACTACCTAAACCTTCTGATCTTCAGCTGCTGCTTACTATTCTCCGAAACAATCTGCTCTTCCTCCTCGTAGTCGATGCTTTCCATGATTATAAGTTTCAATTATAACAGTACTATATTATATTCCAATTATGATTAAGATATAAACTTTAAACTTTGTGGATATAGGAATTATCAGTTCCAAAAGTGCACAAGTCCGTTGAGGTCATAAGAAACGGGGGTAACGCCCACCTGCACCATCTTTATCGTATTAATGTGATCACTCTCGGAAGGTCCCTACCCAAACATCCCCTCCTTCTTCTCAATTCCCTTAGTCAAATGAGCCACAATGCCTTTTTTAGCCTTCATCGTATTGCTTTTTTCGTTTTTATCGAGATAGCCCTCAAATACGAAGTTACCTTTATATCACATATCTTACCCTTCTTAACAAAACGAGCCACCTTCTTATCATAACCTCCCAGCAGCAATTCGTTATTTTTGCTTATGAATCCACTCACGAAGGGGAGACCATTCCATTTAATATCCTACTCCCCCACAACCACTTTCCCCTCCGCGATTTCTAACACCTTCACGTGGTTGGAATGCGGAATAATTAATAGACTAGCTCCATTGTTTTAAAAACTGAGGTAGTTGACCCAACCCCCCAAATTCTATATGGTAAACAGCACCTCAAAAAGTGTATCCACACCTGCAAACGGGCCATTGTATGCGTAATCCTCTATTTTTGACTCAACAATATATTTTTCTGTTATTTTTTTAAAACTAGTTGTGACGATTTTGATTGAATAGTCAGCAGATCCAACAGCTAGGATATTGCAGCTGGGGTGAAAACTCAATGTAGTGATGGGGGATTTAGTTAAATTTTTGGATTTCGATACAACCCAGCAATGCTCCAGGACATTATAATATCCAAGGGCCAGAACGTTACAACTCGATCCAAGAGCGAATTTGCGCGCGCTTGGTGCCCATTTAGAGACGAGAATTGACAATCTGAGATCGATGTTCACCAACATCTTTTACCATTTTGACTAACTTACTTGCCGCCAAACCACCGCGCTACGATCATGACTTGAAGTAATGATCTTATTGTCAGGAGCCCAGTCTACATCCCCGATGGTTTGTGTGTGCTATTTAAAATCTTGGATCAACTACCATGAATCGATATTTGCGAGTGTGTTTACATGAAACAGATGGACTGTATGGTCCTTTTTGGTGGCCACGACGCAGTAGTCTCCCTTGAGAGAGAAGGCGAGAGCTGAGACGTTATTGCTTTGCAATAGTTTTGAGTTGCTGATTGATTTCATCTGATAGCGAAATATCTTATATAGAGATAGTAATGATAATCATCCACCTTTAACAATATATCCAATAATATCAATCTTCAATATTTTGTCAAATAACGATAAGAGATATGCTGAAATCAACTTGAGCCATAATATGATAAAGAGTTAATAAAGATTTAATTTAACCTTCAGCCTAATTTATAAGGGTCATATGGTCAAGTCCATCTTCTCAAATATTTTATTGACTTCTTATGCTTAACATCAAGATTAAGTTACAAAATGTATATCTTCCTTTTGATGGCAATTCTCCTGATATTATACCTATATTATAATGAGCGATTTCTGCTACTGGTAGGCTAAGAGTGAGTAGGACTGCATCATCATCTATTTCAATCTCACTATCACAACTACCATCGCTTTTCTTATGCTTACATTGCTTAGAAAAGGTTCGAAACGCTTTCGCAGGAGAGTCAAAGGAGTTTACACTATGCTTGCAATGTGGACTATGAGTAAGGATATCAATAGTAAGCAAACCTAGCGAAGGACTTGTACAGTCTCATAGTTTATCACACACAAGTTAAGGAGACAGGGCTAACCGCTGCTCATTCACAAATCTTTGCTGTTTTAGATACAATTCCTGCAGTAATTGTTCAAACAATGTTCCTTGCAATCCCCTACAGAATGTACTTATTAGTCTCTGCAGGTGGAAGAATGTAGTGGCCTTATTAATGCAACATTCGTTAGTATTACGCATAGAGGAGCATGAGCTTCTTAATTTTTTAACGTTTTATTTGATTGTTCGGTGGGTTATTCTACTCTTTCCTTGGATAGCACTCATGATCGTACCATCCTCAAGTGCAAGTGAAGTCAATTTTGTGTATATACTCCCTCATATAGGAAACTATCTCTGCAAATTATCGATTCTCTGTTTTGTAACTTACTGCTTTGCCTCTCCTTGAACTCCTTCTTGCGTCTCTTCTAACAAATAGAGCTGGACTAGCCCTAAGATAAGCGAAAGTTGAAGTGGTAATACTCGTTCATGGTGATCTGCAGTTCTTTACGCTTCTTGATTGATCTTGGTTACCTAATTGTGCTCCCGCTGCTTCGCAGTTCTGCCTGCATTGGCCCATTTTAGACTCATTTATAGTATAAGTCTTTTTATACAGTTTTTCAGTTGGATATACACTACTTGGCACGCTATTAATGCATTTTATCCCTGTCGCTTTGGTACTGTATATCTACAAACCCACACAATGATGAAATCGCAGATCCTGAGATATTCATCATTTACATTGAATTATTGGCTTTATTTCAATGATCTTGACATAGACAGATTTTGTAAAGATTATAAATAAATAAATTCATGCCCATTCCTGTTTATGAACGATATAATACGATCGGCAATAAAACTATAAAATGTCGATTTTCTTAGATCATAACGGCACATATCTCCAACGCAGAAAAATGTACTCTGGTCTTCGTAAATCTCCTCCTATCTAGCTTTTAACAACATGTCGAGTAAAGTTGAACTTAATTGGATCCCTGATGATCCCACTACGCATTAGCACACTACCAAGCAGAAGAAGATCATGAAGGAGCAGGAATAAATCAGAAGCACCTATACAAAAATCATGGAAAATAAAATCCAGGAGAAATATTTGGCAAATACAAACCGAATTAGGAATATAAAAGATAATGAGAAGGAGGCAGATGTACTCACTAAAGAAGTCAATTATTTTAATAACCATAGAATTAAGGGAATTAACACTGAAAATAGAACTATTAATCCTGAACATCTAAGTGGACAGTAGCAGTTTGCCTCTCATCAAAGAGTACAAAACCAAAATGAGACTATAAATAAAGACGAAAGCAAAGAGATAAACTCTGGTCGGTAACACAGCTGCTCTAATGCTCGATACTACTCTTACAACTAAAGAATCATAAATCCAATTAGCAGCAGTCTGATCCTTTAAAACTACAGCACTCTAAACCCCAAAGGTTCATTCTCCCCCTATCCCTAACCCACAAGTTATCGTTAAATCTAGGAGATGTATAACGGATACGCCCCTCGCTAACGTCCTTTCCGAAACGTAAACCCTGATAAACTCTAAAACTACCTTCGCTAACAAACAAAATCGGATCGAAAAAGGGCTATCCTCATTCCTCTCAATTTGTTCAAGCACTGATTGATATTTTATTTACATTTACGTCTCTTTATTCATATTTCATAAACAAAATCTAGAACGATCAATAATTCTGAGGTTTCAATACTGATTGCATACGCTGCTGGATGTTTTGGATTTTTGAGAGGGTCCAGTTCACCTGGGGTTAATTCTCAGATTAAGTATTAAGAAACCCTTGAGGAGGGTATACCTCGCGAGAAAAGGGAGCGATTTATCGAATATTTTTACTTGGGATATTATTCACTCCCAACGAACTTTGCTATTGCATCATCTTCCGATCGATTATCTTGCTTAAATTTTAGTCGGTAATTCGACGGCTGCCTTCCAATTCCTTCGATAAAACAGAGCATTTATAGGCAATGCTTCGATCATTGACGTGATAGGCTATATTTTGATTTTGCAGCGCGTTTTGACTCTCCGATAAAATATAACTCTTCTTCCCAGAGTTCGCAATATGATCCCGCACATCCCCTTAAAATAAAGGCTGAGTGACTTGTCTACCTCGTCTTGACTTTTACTGTATTTTTTAATCTAAATCCTTGATGAAGCAGTCGAAATTCTACCGTCTCTTGGATATCAGTTGATCGCGAAAGGGAGAAGATGTCTCGGCAGAGATTAATTCTCGCTCTGCGTTGGAGGAGTTCCGGAATATTTTACTAGATTGATCATTGGCGTTGTTAGGCTTTAACCTTGATGGAACATTGAATTCTTTATCCATTCTTCTGCTTTCATAATTGTTTTTCTCTTTTCTTCCCGATCGATGTAACTCACTATTACTACTTGCTCTGTCTTTTTGACCATAACCATACTTTTGCTTGATAGCTTCTAACTGGGCCTGTTTGTTAGTGCTGATCTTCTGCATTGCAAATAAAATATAATTAACAGATACTTATTTTATTGGAAAAATATGTGCAAAAGAGGAAGGTGGATATATTTGACTGATTAATTAAAAATCAATAATTGGAGATATTGCTGCCTTCCTAGTCAACAGTTAATGAGGCTGAACTTTAGGTGAATTACATCTCCACGATTTCCGTACAATTCTTTATACAACATCCTATCACTCTATAATTTATTCTCTCCAATCCTGCTATTTCTCGAGCCATATAATTTATCCTGATTTAAATTATTAAAGAATTGAATTTGCTCATGTCGGACATATTTATAGTACGTCCCAAAAAAACCTATCTTGCAAAGTCACCCCCAGCCCGACCATCCAACAGCTTTTAGTACATCAAGTTGCAGGGAGAATTCCTCAATCGCAGCTATGGATACTACACTTCTCGATTCGTGGAGAAGATAGCTCAATTAGCATTTTAGAAGTAGTAGTCCACAGCTGTACTCAGCATTCACAAAATTCTCACTGATACTGTCAAAAAATATATGCTCAGTGATCTGGAACTGGTTGTTGTCGGGCATATCTGTAATTTACTGTAGTGGGATATTCATCAATCGTTCCTGAAGCACAATTCAAAGATCCTGCGGTGTGAATAGGACGATCTGCCTGTTCTATCAAAGCAGCTAATCTTTCTGTTAAATTTATCAGCCTATTTTGTAAAGAATTACATGGGTCAAATGTAGGAATCAATTGCAGTTGCTGCCTATCTGGAGGGGGAGAGCTCAGGGGATTGGGAAAGGATTTTTCAGGAGTGGCTTAAGACATGCCCTTCGGAGATGTTTAAACTATCACCTAGGGTCATCAATACGCTCTACTCACAGTTTACAAGAGACTGCCAACAAATAGAACAAATTAAGAACTACAACAGAATGGTTGATAACATCCTCGAGCTGTCCACCACCTACTCCATGATTCCAGGGGAGAGCAAAGTTTCAAAAAAGCGTAGTGAATAATCTCAGCCCATCTAAAACAAAAGTACTGGTAGAAAAATTAAAATTGCCAGTAAAAGTTTTATTGCCGATGGTTTTATTTCTAAATTGCAGGAATCTAAAATATCCAACTCCCTCCTTGAAAGCATTCAGTAGGAACCTAAATAAATCATTGCTTCTGGGCATGATTAAAGGAAGATAAGATTGAAATCAAAAGACAAGAGTCAAGCTGTTAGCAGCCATGTTGCTGATTTTTTTCAAAAGGGGAACTCGGGGCTTGGAATGGAAGAGTATCGGGCTAAATCGACGATTGGAGTTGTTGATTCTTTCCAAGGGTTTTTGGATGGCAGTCGTATATCTGACAGATATGAACAACTGCCACTTCCCTATCTTCTACGGTCCAACTCCGATGTCTCTAAGCTATGGCAATGATCAAGAGAATGCTTATATTTATAAACTCAATGGAAAAAGTATTTATATAGATGGGACATTTGTTTTTTGAAATAATTGGCGCGATGGGTCCAAAAACAAGATCCAGCTGTAAGAAGAAAGAAATTGAAGAAAAAGAAAAGAAGCAAGTTTAAGACATAAGGCAGTGGCTGATACCTCTTTAAAAATCAGCCAATCAAGAAAAAAATTAGCAAGATTAAAAACAACAAAATATTTAAAACAAAATTTAACTGCAAATTAGTCCAACCACTCCTCAGTAAGATCGTAAAAAATAGCTTTAAAAGAAGATGGAAGAACTCATTAGCAAATTGAAGCCTCCTGATAATCCCTAAATTTATGAACCTTAGAACCTATTAAAAAATGAAACAACAATCTTTACCTATTCGAATTACGGAGCCACCCGAGTAAAGCAAGTCAGTGAAGATCATCTGCAAAAAAGAATTGAGCTCTAATTGATAAATTCAAATAAAGCTTAATTTGCAAATAAGAAACACTAATAATACTAATAAGGAAAATAACCACCTCAACTATCTTTCGAAGACGGCATGCCCAAGGGGCCTCCTCGTTACTTCCATCAAAGCCATTCAAGCATTCGGCAAAATAAATGTTTTCATTGCAATAAATTTGGCCATTTTTAGAAAAACTGTCTTGAGTAGCATGACATCAAATGCAATATTTGCTTGGGAAGGCACAATTTTTGGTAGTGTAGTTCGAAGGCATGTTTTCGATGCGGATAAGTTGATCATCCCATACAAGTAATCAAGAATGTATGTAGATATGCAGAAAAGAGGGACAGGTGTGTTTGAGATGTAAAAAATTAGGACATTCAGCAGAGAACTGCGGGGTTATTCTGATGAGTACCCATTCTGGTCATTATTTTAACGTTCTCAATAATCATTATGAATATGGCCGCAGCTTGATGATTGATCTTGAAGGTGTTAAATGTCTTAATCTTTGTGAATCTGTTTATGGTCATCCAAATTGTCGCAGGAATAATCTCATGATGCCTCAAGTCTACCACACACTAATATGGCCGGATTACTCAGCTGCTGAATTTATCAAAATGCTCCCTTCAATTTACTAGAACCCAACAACCTACCCCTTCAAGTGATGCTATATTTTTCGATCTATTGCCCTTTATCACCTCATATATAATCAATAAAATTATTCCCTCAATCAAATTTATGGTAGGCTCCCCTCTAGATCAGTTTGTCCTCTAGGGTTAATTTAGGAAAATTTCTCAGACGATAGCTAGTTTGCTCTTTCGGGTAGCAGTTGATGATATTGAATTGGTTTTGTTGACCCTCGTATACTTTAAACCGCTCAAATCCTTGTCTTCTTTGGATGTGGTGATTCGTATTTCCTTCAGTATTGACCACTGGTAAGACATTATTTTAGTTTCGAGGATTATCTGAGTTTTTACTAATGGAGGGCAGTTTAAAACTGGATTGATATCTCTCGGGATCCTCTGTTCGAATGGAAGGTTTTGGTTTATTAAATTCACTTGATCTATACCTATCCTTCAAGTCAAGGATATTCGCCTCAGCCTGCGCAATTGCTTAGGACTTGCTGGCTTTTGCCATTCTTTCACTTGATTAGTAGCGTATAGAGGGGGAGGGGGCAAAATAGTCATTGGTCTGAGGAGTGTTTGTATGGTACAGACTTCCATAAAGGTTTCGCGATTGGCTGAATGGCGATATATATACAAAGTTGGATTAGAAAAGCGTGGTTTCCGATATTCATAGGTATAGGGTCGAGGATCCACGAGCATGTGACTGTACAATAAAACTATTATTATTACTTATACAATTTACCCTTATATTTTAAAATCTAAAATGAAAAGTAAAACCACGCCAAATACACCCATTTTAGAGAGATGCTATCATTATCGAGAAGAGACAGTTGTGATAAATATTTAGGATGAGAGGCAGAAATATGTTGTATTTTGATTTCGCAACTTTTATAATGATGATGATATTTGATTCGAGTTTATTAGTTGTATATTATCAAACTACCAAAGATCAAATTTATGTAATACAATTATGAATAATGCTACTTTAGTTTGCATTATTTTTCATAAATGACAATTCAGGATCTCATGGGTATCCATAATTAAATATTTTTTTTCACAATTAGGCCTCCTCACCTAAATTAGATCTTGCTTTATAATTAATTTGTTGAACTCAATTTTGAAAAATGAATAGAAAAGGCAACTCATTCCACCAATCCATAGATGATTAAATCATTAATTATTGCACAACTTAGGGTCGATACGGCTTTCTCAGTAATTTTTATCACTCTCCTTTTACTGTAGACCAAATTCATTACAAAACCAATTAACACTACTTCCAAAGCAAGAAGTATGAAGGATATCCTCATTAACTGCTTGTAATTGAGGCTTCCTCCCCTTAAGACGCCTTTGCTCATGGTCGAAATGAAAGTTATCCCAAAAGGAATGACTGGCGCAAAATCAAGGAGGATATCATGATGGAGGGATTAAGACACAAATTCAACACTCATAAGGATTTAAAACACCGACTACTGCAGACAGGAGATCAGCCTATTGTTGAGCACTTCGCAGCTGATGCTTACTGGTCCGATGGTGGAGATGGGAGTGGCAAAAATCGAATGGGCGTGCTACTTATGAAGTTGAGGGATGAGTTTAAGAAGGAATGGCAGTGATATTATCAAACAGTCTAATAACTCTCTATATCCTTATCCTTTGATAATCAACATCCAGCTTGTATGTTCAAATAATCAATTTAATTGGCTTACATCTATGCTTCAATATTATCATACTAACATTTAAAATTATCATACAAATCATTAAGACTTTTTACGACACACGAAGCCAATACAGTTATAAATCACTGTCATTTCGCTCTTGGGATCGTGACAGTAGGTGGTGTCTTAGAACCATTATTCAATAAAATCGAAACGCTATGCTATGTACTGTCGCAAAGCCTCCCAACTTATCTCAATGGATATTTCGTTGAGAAGTTAGCGGTAGTGAAACAGTAATGGGCCGAAATTAATCCATATTCCGGATTATTTCAGAGTCTGATAGATGGTGTCCACATAAGCAAAGATATTGTTGGCAGTATCGATAAAAAAACAACTAGCCACCCCATTAAAAGTCTACTTCCTCTCCCCATAAATTTCACAAAACTACCCAGCCACGATACCAAAATTAGCGTCTTCCTGAACGTGATCCACCACAGCCACGTCAGGCACATTTACGCTTCTAAACATATCTTCCTCATCGTAATAGTAGCTCATTGAATGAATAAAAGGATATATCTTAAACTGTTACTTGCGCTCGGTACAGTTCATGATAAAGTTAGAACCATACAGCATAAAATAAGTTACCTCATTACCCTATGCGCCGAAACCTGCTCGCACCAACTCAAAAACCAGCCGGCCAAGGCCACAACCAGGTACAAGCACCAAATCATCCTTTTTGAGGTACTTCTTGCATTTCTCCAATATTTTGGTATAGTCATCCTTCTCTTTGCTTTGTTCGCACCATTCCCTATAAAACTGTTTGATTGTTGTCTTGATTTTAGAGCGATTATTTCGTGTGGTTTATTAGTTCGGGGTAAAATCTTCAGTATCCTCAGTATAGTTGACATACTCTATGAGTTGATTGAGAAAAGACTGATTATGATTGAGTGCGTCTTCCATCATGAGGGCTTTTCGTTATTGATTGTGTCGATAATAGGAGTTGTTTTGTATGGGCTGATAAAGATAGCCATATTCCTGCCGCATATCTCTTGCATAGTTGAGAAATGCGCTCTTAACCTCTTTTTTGTGCTGTTATTATTGGTACTCGCAGTTGTCCATAGTTTAGTTAATGAATCAATTGCTAAAATATATAATGCTTAACTGGGGCAATAAAGAAAAGGCATACTAATAATTTAGTTTAGAGTCTGTGATTTGTCCTTCTCGAATGTGAAAATAATAATCATCAATAATAATCTATTACATAGGCATTACAATGTTGCTGTTTTTTAATTTAACACATTTCAATAAAATGCTTTATGCGGTAAGAGGCTAATTTGTATGTTACTTTCAAAACCATTGAACTACTTTCCAATAACTTTACCTCCTGAGCTTATAATACTTTAAATAGAAACAAAAATAAGAACAAATTTATCAGCTAATTTATTTATTGTCAATATTTTATCCATTAACCATCAAAACCAGTACTGTCCGATCTACCTTTAGAAGTATATTTTATGCATCCAATCATTTGTTAAAATGCATTGAAAAGTCATTTCAACAAATTAACTTCATCACACAACCCATTTCATCAATAGTCAGTCATCTAAATTAATCCGTTTCCATTTTCTATTATTTAATAGTTTTAATTCATGAAGATCGTCAGCATGGAAATTTTAGTTCTCCTCTTACTCCTTCTACCCTCCTACCTCTGCGCCAACTGGCAGGCCTACGGCAGTTTTAGCCAATAGAAAATGGTCAATATCTTTGACATCATCAATAAATTCGAGAAAGATCTTGGCGACTAGCCGGAGTCAGAAATCAGCGGACTTCCCCTTATGATATCAGACTAACTCAATAAACAATGGGGAGATGGTTGGAATGTCTTTGCACTCGAATCAGATACGGAAGATAACTCTCAAGATTCGTTGTTCTATGGCTACGCCTACAACGACCAATGGCTATGGCTCAACAACTACGGTAAATTCGGTCTTTCCTACATTATCTGGAAAGATTTTAACTGTAAAAAATGGTTGGACTACTACTCAAACGTCACTACAGGTACAGAAGGATAGAACTATATGAAAACTCATAAATACTTAATTAAAGACTTTATTCGTTATGTTCAGATCGGAAGGGGTGACTACTATCTCGATCCGTGGCAATTTGCTTTTGATTTGACAAATTACCTCAATTAAAAAATAGGTGGAGCATGGACGACTGTCATCTCCGCCAATGGTCAGTAGAAAATATCCCCTTATTTCTTTGCAAGATACTGCACAGCCTCTAAAAATGTTCCATTCTACACTGACCAGATAGCCGTTGATATTGACGGTGACGAACGTGTAATTTCCTTCTTTTCGTATCAAACGCGAAGCGACTGAACTCAACACATCTTGATCAATTTATTTATACATCTTAAGTTCTTAATTAGTCTAAATTTTGTATAGAAAAGATGGCATGATAAACAGTTAAATACCTGCATTTTGGCGGGGGTATAGTAATATATAATACTATGATTTATTAAGAGGAGTAGGAGGAAAAGAATACAGTCGTTATCTATATTCACGTCGAACTGGTCGGAGTCTAGAGAGGGGTTACTTTTGCCATTTACAGCAATACAGCTAGATAGTTTACCATTGGGTCGTTTTGGGATAATGAGTATTATGCCTATCTATAATCGCTGCTGATTCAGGCCAACCCCAAAGAAGAGGAGTCCATCTTCTAAGTGCACATCATTTTACCTCAACTAAAAAGTGAAAGAAAGAAGCTACTGGAAAAATTATCAGACTATTCAGCCAAGATCAGAGAAGAAAAATTGGGCAAAGGAGACGTCTAACTTGCCTTGACCTTCCTCTTGAAAAAGCCCTACAACATGTATAACAAATAGCTCTAGGTCGTAAAGTAGCGGATGGTGCTCTAAAAGCTATTGTAGGTGATCCACATTGGGCGTGACAACTCCAACAAATCTCAATTTAATCTTAAGCGTCTAAACCCTCGTTCAAGTATGACTCTGGATAAATCAACAATCAATGCTATCCAAATATTCTCAAAATAAATGTAAAAAAAGATAATTTCATCCAACACCACCTTGTACGATATTTTAAACAAATGTAAGACCAGCTTTGGAACGCGATGTCTCAAGCGATGGATGAAGCAACCCCTTCAGGATGTCAATGAACTTCAGATGAGGTTAGATAAGATTTAATTCTTTATTAGCAATGCTGGCATTAAGAATACTATACAGAGCGAACTTAAGAAGCTACCTGATCTCGATAGACTCTACTTTGTGTTTTATAAAGTAGCTACTGGTAAAAAGATGCAGTGCGATGTTTCTGATCTGATTAAGATATACAGAGTGGTTGAATCACTGAATTCTTTGGTGTCTAATCTCGAATCTAAGGACCTGAGTGATAGGATTATCCAACCAATTTATGGGGATATTCGAAGAAATGTTACCATCATCAACAAAATCAGCAAAATGATCGAAAAGGGGATTGATATGAGTGGGCCCAAGGACAATTAGTTTTATGTCCGACCTGAAACTCAGCCCAGTTTGGAGGCTATAATGAGAGAGAAAAGAGAGATCGAGGAAAAGATTGATGACTAGATCAACTCAGTATCACGAGTGCTAAAACTGTAAGTCTAAAAAATCCCCTCCACTGTTCATCGATACGTTCTCTAAGCCAATAAGAAACTCGCAATCAATACTGTGAAATAAACCTCTGGATATAAATTCTTAACAGCTAAACAGACAAAAATTACCTTTATTACTGAAAATCTCTCTCGTCTTTGTGAACGTTTGAAAGTAATAGAGGAATAATATAAAAACTAACAGCAAGTTTTGCTAAGGAGAATGTTTTAACTGGTTGCAGGATATTATCCCGTCATGGAGGAGCTTTCATTCATACTGAGTGAGTTGGATGTTCTTACAACCATTGCTTCGGTTGTTATTACCTCCAATGGAATGTGGTGTCGCCCTACTTTTTCTGACGGACTGTCTGGAAAAGGAATGCGTCATCCTTGCATTAAAAATTGCGTACCCAATGACTGTACCTTGACCTCTCATAAAACTATAATTTTGACTGGTCCCAACATGGGTGGTAAATCAACTTACATTCGTACCATTGGAGTTTGTGCTTATTTAGCTCACATTGGGTGTTATGTTCCCGCTGTCGAGTTTTAAACTCCAATAATCGATGCAATTATTACACGAGTTGGAGCATCTGATCTGCAGATTAAGGGAATATCAACTTTCATGAGCGAAATGCTTTAAAGTTCCTGCATGATTGAAACAGCAACATCGAAGTCGCTGGTGTTAATTGATTAGTTAGGGAGAGGAACGAGTACTTGTGAGGGTTTTGGCATTGCTTGGGCGATTTGTGAGTATTTGCATAAGACAATCAGCCCTTATTGCCTATTTGCTACCCATTTTCATGAAATGACTCGAATGGCAGATGAGGTATAGGGTGTTAAAAACATGTATACTTGCTGCAAAGTTGAAAATGGTGAGTTGAAACTCGAGTATAAAGTGGAATAGGGCAAAATGCAGAAGAGTTATGGAATTGAGGTGATGAAGATACTTAAATTTCCAGAAGACGTTATTGAAATGGCACAGAACTATTTGTAGTACTATGAATGCAACGAAGAACAGGATGAGCAGATGAATAGATATCCATAGGCAGTGAAGGAGGAAGTCTATCGACTAACCGAATAGATGGAGGAGGAGTTCAGTCGATGCCCCGCAAGAGAACATGGCGCCAAGCGATAGGCCTATCGTTTGAGATTTAAATAGTTGCTCTCCAAGTGATCATAAACAAATTCCATCATCCTTAAATAATAATATTTTTCATATTGTTTGTATTTCTATGTCGAGTCAATATTATCTATTACTGAGTGCGAGAAGTCTCATCGAGGGACAACAGGAGAAGGTACTTGGTTGATTAGACAGAATTATCTTTTGAGGATCTATCAGGCTGGGAATGAAACACCCTGTCAGATTGATAATGTCTTTGTTCATAACTACGAGTATGTCTATAAATTATGGCCTTGCCAGTTGCAATAGAAAGAAACCATAAGGATAGAGATGTATGAGAAGTTTTATAATAATTTGGAAAAGGAAGTGATCGTTAAGAGGGGAGAGTCGCAGCCGCAAGTCAGGTATACTTTTGAGGGCGAAAAATTTAAGTTTTACGGAGAGTAAGCAGAGAGATGTGTGTTGATTCTTCATTTTCGAGTGGACTCCCTTCGAAGTATAGAGAAGTAAATAAGCAATGAACAGCTAAGACAGATAAATAGCAAGATGTAGCATCATTTGGTCAATTGTCGTTAAGAGTTACATCAGTATCAGCAATTTTTAACTTACACCAACAACGTCATCAAGTAACTCAATAATTAAGAAGTGTCTTCAAGAATGGATCTCGACACAAGAGAGCCAATAATCAGTGAGGAAGTTTCTGCTCATAATACTGAGGACTTAAAACAACGCAAAGTCAATCTGGAAGATGAGGATCGAAAAAAGCGGGAATAAAAAGAGAGTGAAAACTATTTGAAAAAAGCTAATGCAGTTTAATCTATGGCCAAAGATATAAATCGATAAGCACTGAACACAAATCATTAATCCATTTCAGAAAGGGATAAGGGATATGCTTATCGAGGAAATGTAAAAAGAATCGAAGATAAGAATTAACAAAGTCAAAAATTTTTACAAAAAGAGAGATATTTAAACTTCAATTAAACAGGATCAAATGATGAAGAAATCATCTCATCCAACCGTAAACAGCCAAAATTCTATAAAGTGATTGAGGAAAATGAAGGGTAATCATAATTGCAAAGCATTAATAAAGAGGACATCTATCTTTAGGAATAGACACCTCAACTTTTAAACAAATCTGGAAATAGAATGAAGCAGCCCATTGACACAATTTAAGCACATACATACCTGACTATCAATTAGGAAAACCTCTCTGAATAAATTAAAAGAAGGAGAGAGATGTATCTCGGCCGCACAGTTGTTAACATTCCTCAAGCGAATGAGTTAACTCTTACTGAACCTTTTTAAAGGAATTAAAATCAAATTAATCCTCTGGATAAATCGAAAGTCCATGAGTAAACATAAAATCAAAGATTATCCAATTCTCGTAGTTAAAGAAGTGAATCGAAATAAAAAGATAAAGCATCGAAATCATCTCATTCATAGAGCAAAATAATGCAAAAAAAGCTATCTCCTTCAATTATAGATAAACACCCATAATTCGAACCAGATTTAAACAGCCTACCTAAAAAGATAGAAAAGATAGTGCTCAGCTTCAAAAATCCAGTTAATGCCAAACGAAGTAGTCATCGATCGAGAAAATAGACCATCAACCAAAATTAGGAATAGTTAACCAATATATAGATGATAATATCAGAAAATCCTAATAAAATTCCTCAAACCATATCTACCAAATTGTAAAAAGACTTAGGCCTTGAATACCTTTCCCGACGCAAGAAAGTTGGTTGTAAAACTAGGTCAGTAACTAAAACAAATCGAACATCGATGGGTGCTGTTTAGGAAATGACAGATCACAAGACATACATGAACAACAAAAGCAGATATCGAGGCAAGGATAGTAAATAAGCAAGCTTATTGATTACAAAAATAAAGGCAGTTTTATATACCAACCACCATCGACGAGCATCCAAGATATGTGTTGTTTAACTTTAGAATAGAAGATTCAAAACCCACATCGAGTCAACCAATGGCAGCGTTATCGAATGGCTCACTAAATTCAGTTTGGAACAGTTGAGCCAAGACTAAGATATCTATTACCGAATTATATCTTTGGATGGGGATAAGGAAATAGAGTAGGGCATATCAGTGATGAAGGGTAGCGACATTTTATCTCAAAATAATAGAGTGGTTAAATCATACCTTTATTGTGATGAGTTGGCAGTGGGATATATCGAGGTGGAACTGTAAAAAGTGTTGCCCAGGCAGTAGGTTAGAAATACTGTGAGTTTGCCTGAAATTAAGAAGAAGAATAACACATCTTTCGATGATCGATCCGATAAAAACACATCCTCCAAAAGCAAAAAGTCAATCATTTACATGACCAAATTTTCAAACTTCAATCCTCATGGATATTCAGAACTGCAAAAATAACGAATAAAAGTGGCCTAAAAAGACAGAAGTACCCTCTCCAAACTCAAAGAGAAAAAGATGAAATTGCGTGCCAAAATCAAATGATAAATTTTATCTTATTCTACCTTATTGCCACCATTCATATCTTTACGATAACAATTTACAAAAACAGTGGGCTCAATCACATATACGAATTAAGCTCATCCTGTATTTTCTCGATCTGCTCAAAGAATTTGGCCATGCCACCCTTCCCGAATAGCATCTTGTACTCCTACTATTTGGATCCATCCGAACAGGTCGTTTTCATTTAGAAGTGTACATTTCTCGCATCGGTGTTGTAAACTAAATCCTTTGGTAGATCCTGTGATGGATTTTTTACTGCTGGATTAGAGGGAGATTGTACCTTGAACTGGGAGGTAAGATTCTGCAACCGGGATGGTTAATTTGATGTCGGTGCTCAGCGCGAAGCAACTTGTACCGATTAATTATTTGGTGCTACTCATTAATTATATAATTAAATATAACATATGGATGAAGAAATCAATCGCTTTGTCGAGCAGCCATAAACCGAAGGATTTCAACCAAAAGCTCGGCCTAACAGAAGAGAGATGCCTGTCTATTGGCCCGCTTAACTTGTTCCTCACACATCAATTTCCTATTGTCAGCTAATCCAAGGTGTTTTCGCAGTGTTATTGATATCGTGTATTGGCTATGTGATATTCGGTTTGAAATGAGTTGGCATGATGATTTGAAAATTAGAATAGATAGATATGAATTCATTGACTGTGCATTACAAGATAAGGAATAAGATTATGAGTGATAAAACTATGATTATGTTTATCATGAATTTTTAGGCCAAAACAGTATAAAATTAGAGGGAAAGAGGATTAATTAAATTAAAGCAATTATTAGGGAGTGGAACCTTTTTTATTAAAAAGGTGAAAATTCAAGTTATTGACCCTGTTGAGGCTACTCAGTCTAAGTGTCATATATTCATTTTATTCCTGTATTTTCCTGAAGATCAAAGGGTTCTCCATAGATATTCCCATCTAAAAATATGTGCCAAAATCTATATGTAGCTAAAAATCAAAATGAATTGGTTCCAAATTATTGATTCCTTGCAATAAATTTCAAGGGTAATATTGCAAACTGATTCAATCAATATCTTCATTTGCGAGATAAGAAATTAATATCACATCGGCAATATCACCAATTATTGAATTTAACTCACAATAAATTTACTGGCTATATTTATCTGCGAATTGCCAGCCTGCAAAAATGTAAATTTATCAAAGGACTACACTTCATATCAATAGCTGCTTTGCTATAACGTGACTGAACTTGACCTGATTTAACGCCGATCTTTTCTTCAACTGTAGTGATCTTTTATTTTACTGATCTGGATCATATATTAATTATTCAATAAACGATGTAAGATACATTCTTGCACTTTGGCAAAGAGATATTCGTCTCTATCAAGAAGGAAAACATTAACAACTACTATGAAGTAGCAGCTAAAGTATGTATGAACCTATACAGGAATTGGGTAAAGGAGCCTTCGGAACCGTTTATAAAGGCAGAATCAAAGGCACTGAAGGACCATGGAGAGCCATTAAGAAGATACCAAGAGCAGCCATTAAAGACCCCACCATGCTTATGAACTAACTAGAGATCTCTATGCAGCTTGATAACCCTAATATCATCAAACTCTACGAAATATATGAGCACAATCAAGCAGTTTATATGGTCTCTGAGTACTTATGCTTTCATTCAGCCTCTGCGAAGGTGGAGAACTCTTTGATAGATTGGATCAAAAAGGTTGTCTAAGTGAAACCGATGCTCGTATTATTTTCCGGCAAATGTTGTAGGCGATCAACTATATGCATCTCAACAAAATTGCTCATCGTGACCTTAAACCCGAGAACTTCCTCTTCTTGAAACAAGATTCTAACAATATTAAACTGATTGACTTCGGATTAGCCAAAAAATGGGAAGTGAGTTTGAGCAAATAGTTGAAAGCTAAGGGAGATAAAAAGATTGTTGGAACAGTATTTTTTGATTTATAAAGTCTTACTACCTCGCTCCAGAAATATTGGATCATGATTATGATGAACGTTGTGATATATGGTCACTGGGAGTCATACTGTACATCCTCATCACAGCAGCTCCCCCCTTTGATGGAGGAAATGACAAGGAGATTCTACAAACGGTCAAAAGTATGAAATATTCCTTGAGCAGTATTATTACTCTAACACAGTCCCTTAATTTAATGGAGTTAGTAAATAAGTCAAGGATCTCATCTTCAAAATTCTACAGCCTCGTGACAAACGTATCAGTATTAAAGACATATTCACTCATCCTTGGTTGAAAGTAGACCTACCAAAAGTCTCTTTAAAGATTAGCTTCAGAAAAATGCATGAGTTCAGTAAATTCTCAAAGGTAAATATTGTCAAATACAGCTTAAAAAATTGACTGCTACTTTTGTTGCTTCGCAAATGTCAGAAAAGGAGGTTGAAAAATTGGGACAGCTCTTTCGAAAGATCGATATTAATCATGACGGATACATCTCGATCGAAGAGTTAAAGACTGCTCTTGCGGAGGAGAGTGCACTTATAGAAATGAAAGAGTTAAAATATCTAATGGACTCCATCGACATTGATGGCAATGGCAGGTTAAACTACACTGAATTTTTGGCATCATCCCTCTCCAAAGAGGAATTGTTTACTTCTTCCAATTTGCTAAAGATGTTCAAGTTGTTAGACAAGGACGGTAACGGATAAATTGACCAGTTTTAATTGCGAAAACTATTTGAGGACAACTAAGTTAGTCAGATGAACGGTAGGACCATCGAATAGATCATTGCCACCTGCGACAAGGATAAGAGTGGTACTATCGACTTTGAAGAGTTCAAATTGGCGATAACACAATGATTAGCTGACATCCAATTGGTATAATGAAATATAGACATCGTTACATCAAGAATGATATCACTCGATAATGGCCACTGAGTCCTAGTTGTAGTTGACAGAAGCACAGAAGTAGAGTTTATCCTTTTTTTCACTTTTGTATTTTAGAACGAAGGGGGCTGACGATTAGTCATTGCGAATGTAGGTCAATTAGCTGGTTGAGGGGTTCACAGTCAAAGTTACAGTGTCACCCTCGTTGTAGGACCAGGAAGTGTATTGTTAGTTAGTGGCAGAGTCATCAGTCCAACTATAGCCATCATATGAAGTTTGAAACGTGCCATGTTACAAGCCAGACTCAAACTTAAACGAATTATGTTCTACTGTACTCCTAATGGCTATGCCTACAGCCACCCATCCTTTAATTCCCTCCATCCTAAACTTAATAGTCTTTTTTTTATGACCGATACTGGGTTATATTAAAGCAAGTAGGGTAAACTCGTTATCGGGTAGATCGATAATCTTAATCTTTTTGGAATCGACTAGTTTTAACGAATAATGAAGGAGGGTTGATGAAAATCGAAAGTGCTTACTGTATTCGACGGTAGGATTGAACAGTTCTAAGATGTTTTACTAATCTAGGGTCGATTTGTTATGAACTATAGCTTTCTCTTTCATCTCTTTGTAGATTTAGCTCACCTATGTTTTTATTTGAAGGATTATCGACTTTCCTGAAAGTTTATCCTCCGATGATAGATTGGCGTACTCTTCATATGAACAGCATAATTGTTGGAAGGAGGAGACGTAATCCACCAGTCGTTTTATCAGACTAATAGTTTGTGTTTGTTTTTTACTAGTCTTTGACTGGCAATTGATCTCGTTTAAGGAGGATATTATTACATAAAACTATTGGAAATAGCGTCCATTAAGCAAATCTCGTATTTTTTGAAAGAAATTGGTGATGGAAGCCTGTAGGATTATTTCGAACGATTTACAGTGATTCTTAGCCAGCATGTGAATGAGGTTGACGTGGTGATCAACGAAAGCGCAGGTGGGTAGTGAGGTTAGTAAGGTGTTACAGGTTTGATGAATTTGCACTACTGCATACTTAAGAGGAGTTGAAGCTGATTAATTCTTAGTCTCGATTTGCAGGATATTATCGCCGACACAACTGGCGCAAATCAATCTTCTGTTCTCAGATTCATCATTGGTTATTATCAGATTGGCTACCTATTCTGGATGATGTGTGCAGTAGTAAGTGTGTTTGAAGAACTCACTGATTAATTTCTGCCGAATATCTTCGTTCATTATTATCTGCAAGAGTATCATTTCATTAATCAGTCAATTTAAAGCAATAAAAATAATTCTGGAGAGCAACTACCTAATTGAGCTGATCATATGTATTGGTAGTGATGTTTTATAAGATGCATGGCACGTGTTATAAATTATTGGTAATATGAATAACGATGTGAACGAGATGTATCTCGAGGTCAAGAAGTGGAACACGCTCTATCCCATCTACTTTGATAAATCTAAATCCATCGCAAAAGGTCAAACATTGTCTATTCAGGGCGTAAACTACCAAAGGAAATGTGTATTGACCATCCAAATTTGGAGGAATTGATAAAAGCTGCCTGCATGTGTCAGCTCCAGCCCTATGTCGAGCCTCAAAAAGCCTACTCCCGCGATTACTTGCAGTTAGGCAGAATAAAAGTAAAGCTGTTCGCCTAAAACGGTACCCCTATTCACAAGAACATCCCCACTAGTACCAGGTTCTCCATTCAGAAAAGTAGATGATGTTTCAGATCGCTAAAGGATTAGGCCTACTCCGTCAAAAATGATGATTAGATGAGTTAACACCTTGATTGATAAGACGTATCATGATTTAAACGTGGATTAATTTGAATGTGTGGAATTTCAGCGATCTACATTCTTGACAAGAAGGGACGCGTGCTGATCTCACGACACTTTCGACCTGATCTACCCACCAATATCTACGACGTCTTCAATAAGAAGATACTGGAGTATGACGAGTACACTCTCAAGTTGACTCTATTTTATCTAGACCACTCATCAAGGACAAGGACAACAACCTTTTCTACTTCCACAAACACAACGACCTCAACATAGTGGCCATCTCCAGGAAAAATAACAACGCAGTTATGGTGTTTACTTTCTTGCACACTTTTGTTAATGTCTTGGAAAGTTACTTCAAGGACGTGCAGGAGTAATCCATCCGAGATAACTTTGTAGTTGTCTACGAACTACTCGACGAAATGATGGATAACGGCTACCCACAAACAACCGAGATCAAACTCCTCAAAGGTTTCATTAAAACGTAGTCTTATGAACTCACCAATCCTTTCTCCAAAAAGACACAACTTGCCAATTCAATCTAAGCTGCCAGACAAGTATCAAACGTAGTTTCCTGGCGTCAATAGGGCATCAAATATTCAAAAAATGAGTTTTTCTTGGACGTGGTTTAAAAATTATCCATGTTGATAGGCCCCTCGAACAACATCATTAAATCATAAATTATCGGAGTGGTGAATGCCGATTGTCAGCTTTCGGGAATGCCTGATCTCAAGCTTGGACTCAATGATAAGGCTTACTATTAAGCTCAAGGCAGGACATCCAAAAACAAAGCAGTGGAGTTCAATGATATCAAGTTTCATCAATGCGTTCGACTTGGCAGATTCGAAAATGAACGACTAGTCACTTTCATTCCACCTGATGGCAAGTTTGAACTCATGAGCTATCGTTTGGATATCAGAGTCAAACCATTGTTCTCAGTCGATGTGATAGTTGAAACTCCCTCCAACACCAAAATAAGTTTCGTGGTGAAAGTGAAGAGTAACTATAAGGAAAAGAGTATTGCTAATAATGTTGACATCCTCGTCCCCGTACCTTAAGATGTTGAGGGTCCCAATTTCCATTCTGCCACAGGAAGTGCTGTATACGTCCCCGAACATAACGCTTTAAAATGGACCATCAAGCAGTTCGCTGGCCATAAGTATGTTAGTTCCTATATAGGTAATACATCCTGAGTGCTGACTTTAAATTGCCAACAATCGAATCTCCTAAGCGACAGCTCTACAAGAAGCAGCCAATAAGCATTAATTTCGAGATACCTTTCTTCACTGTTTCAGGATTCCAGGTTCGTTACCTTAAGATCGTGGACCGTAGTGGATACAAGGCATCTCCGTGGGTGAAATACCTGACCAAGAATGGCGAGTACCAGTTGCGAATGAATTGATACTGTTCTCATCAACTTGAGATTGATTGACTGGAATATAATTTAATTGATAGATGAGCTTTATCTCAGAATATTTCACGCCCTTCCTTGACTACTACCACCGCCTCATCGATGGCAGATACCTTGCACATCAACTGCAGTTTAAAGGTAGTGCTGGGGAGGTTGGTGGAGATTATGTCAATAAAGTCGATAGAGCAAACAGGAAATCGGTATAATCCAAGTATTCTCAAAGATATTTACAGGTATGAGGAAGTTTTGGGAAGAGTTAAAGAACCAACTCTCGCAGGATTTGTCGAGGATAACATACCACGACTGCTTCTTAACCGTAACAGAAATAATATCATAGCTTTTGACAGGCTCATCGCTGCCTTCCAAGCCTATCCCACACTCAAAGCTCGATTCACCCAACCTGGAACCTTCAGTCATACCTTTACCTAAATTATGAACGAGGGAGTTTTTTTGGGTGCATTCAAAGGTGTTGTTTTTAACTTCGCTCAACTCGCCCTTGTTCTTTACCCCGCCGTCTACTCTGCCAACAAAAGCTAGTCCAAATATGTGACCTTCCTCTCGACTTATACTTTCCTGGATGCTCTCTTCTACCCTCTCGATACTCTCAAGAACATCCTCTACGCTGATACATTGGCAAAATACAGTACTCAATCTTTTAATCAGATCTTAAGACTGTTGCTCATGCTCCCCTTTTACTTGATCTCTATCAAGGTATTGCTTTAAAATTGGCTTACAACGTGCCTGTACTGTCCGGAATTTACTGCACTTCACAAACAGGTTATGAGTACCAGGCTTTGGCTGCATGGGCTGTAGCCGCGCTGCTCTATCCTCTCAACACTGAAAAAGTACGAAGACAAGTGTCAGGAACTAGCATCTCGACTGTTACTGCCAAGACCGGAGCAATTTCTCACAGTTTATATCGAGGTGTAGTGCCCTACATTTTGTTGAATGCTGTAATCGGGTACAGTTTGAGACCCCTGTATAGCGAATCAAAGTTGGCCTAAATTGAGCAATAAGGGAAGAGTGAAATTAAAGCTTTGGGTTATATCTGATGAAATAGACCAATAGACTTAAAATTCATCTATAAAAATTGTCTTGAAATAAGTTTAATAGACTTGCTATAACACAGATCATCCTTATAAATATCATGTCTGATTATCAAATATCATACTCATTTTTTTAACATCCTTCATCACCTTCTTGTTCCATAAATCACGCTGCATGCGTTGGCCCAGTCTATATAACTCCCTCTGATTGTCCGTATCAAACAGTTAATCGGCCTGTCGATATTCTCGATCATAATCTTCTAAAATCTGTTCGAGTTCACCCACATTAATATTATACTTCAGCATCAATTTTATCAACTCCTCCTCACAAATAGTATTATCTGTTGAAGTCTTGATAGTGTCTGATATCTGCAAACTATCTGCTACTTTATCAATGCAATTACTCTTGGAGTTGTCAATCAACATCTACTCCTCCTCTTACTAATTTTTTAGTGAAGACTCCTTGTTTATCGAGAAGTGGTTGGAAAGAGTCTCAGATTTGAAAATTGGCTATAAACCTTGCTGGAAACTTAGAGGCATGGATGATTGAGAGTTAAGATCATAGCTAGAAATCTCGTCCCTATACTAGGTTAATTTATCAGTTCTGCGGTCATAATCATCGAAACAAGTACATTTTTAGCAGTTGCTTACCCGATTGAATTTTTTGTCTTTTATTTCATCCTCCAACTCCTCAATTCTGTCCTTCAAAGAATTGATCTATTGTTAGTCCTTTTGTTCCTGCCGGCAGAGCAGTTATTTATAAAAATTGCGTTCTTGCCGTAGTTTGTCTATCTTATTGGAATATATGTGCAGTATGTTTTTTATTTATTCTCTGCAGAATTATGAGCAGTCCAATTATGCAGTGAGGTCGTTGATATTCTATTAAGCATCTCCGATGAGCTTGATGGTGATTTAATTAACGGGATTATGGTATTTAGGGTGGGGGATTATACCACGGGCTGTTTACTTCTGGGAAGAGCAGAGAAGATTGTGTCTGTTATCGAATGGGCGGCGCTATTTGAGCATTATAACTATAATTTTAGTATTAAATTATATGGGCAGGTAGTTATATGCGAATAGAGGAGGCCTTACATGAAGGGGGAAGGCAGAAAGCATGAGGAAGGGATAGTTATTTTGCCTTTAGGAAATGCTTAGATGTTAGAATAATAAAGAAAATATTTAAACGAGGAAAGATAACCAGTAAATGGGTAATTGAAATCAATTGTTTGAGGCAGGATCAAAACAATTTTGGACCTCTTCTAGAATTTTAAAGGCGAATATCTCTGCATTTGGCCAGCCGTTGGTCATAGATTTTATCTCTTTCTTTTGCAGCTCGCTCAATTTTGCCTTCTTATAAAGAAAGATGGCCCATACACTTCCATAGAAGAGTTCCTCGGCTGAGTAACCGCAAGCCTCAGGTATTGCTACTGCCAGGCTGAGAACATTCACAAGAGCATCTTGCATGTTCGGCAGCCAAGGAAACCTTTCATAAAAAATAGAACAGTAGTCATAGGGAGTGATTAATTTATCCTTCAGCTTGAGAATGGTCAATATCTTTGTTTCAAGAGCAAGATATTTTTCTTCAGACAAAGGTATATGATATTCATTCAATAGATATGAGGGAGTAAGTTTTTCTGAAATTTATTGAGATTAGTTAAACTGAGTCAAAAGAAGTCTACCTTAATGGCCAGGCTGAGGCAGGTGATGGCAACCGTCGAAAGATCCTAAAATTTACCCTTCTCACAAGAGTGGATAGTCTCATCAAAATATGTTCGAGCAAGGTATCTGGTGCTCTATCTCACATCAAAGTCATCACACATCTACCATAAGGCTAAAAACAAAAAAAGAAAGGGAGGCAGAGCCACCCTCTTAAATAATTATACCTGCAGCATTCCGTAAATCAAATTTGCATAAGGTGTCAGTCCGATTTTGAGGATCATCTCATTAACTGAGATCCGAGTCTGAGTAGGGGAAGGTTTTTACCTTTTATGCTTGGTGATTTGACGCATTCTGCTTGATATTGATTCTACTTATCATAATCTATTATACATGATAGCGGAATTTAATTTTGAGTTATAACACACTCGACGATTTCAATGCGCGCCAAAGTTTGGTTAAATATTTTTTCACTTGTCGTTGGCTGAATGAGAGATGGAAAGGACTTGCCAATTATAGAATTGTTGATCATTTTGGCAATATGTTTAAATTAAGGGTGAGAATATGAGGGGCAGATCAATACAACTGATCTTTTGTGGTTGTAGACTCATCCAAAATAAAGAATTAAATCCTTTTCTGGAAGTTCATTTCATTAATATCAGAATAAAAATGTTTTAAAGAATAGAAATCAATCGAATCAAAACAACAATAACGACTTAGCATGGATAGGATATTTTTTCTGAGCTTATCATCATACAGGGACTATATTTGTACATCTCTTAATAAGAAAGATGTTGAATTTATAAGAGCCCATTTTCGATATATTTGAAATTAAATGCTTAGGCGAGTTATAATCCGAGCAGCTTAAAGCCAAACGAAATTATGATGCTTGTGAGATTCATCACTCTTTAAAAGCAGACGAATCCCTTATTCTAATCAACCATCGGCTGCCTGATGATGGAATATATTTTATGGAGAATAAGCAAACTGCAGGCCAATATCTGATTAACTGCTCACTTCTCGAGGGCTGAAACGAAAAGACTTCAAAATAAGCTGACTGAATGTAGATTTAAGTCATTTCTTCTTTTGCAAGCAATCAATACTGAGAAGTTGATTGCTTTGAAAATTGGGGAAATATCTTGCGACTTAATCATAAACGAATCAAACTCAAAAATATGAAGTCAATAATGTCAAATAATGGGAATATAGGTAGATCATTTTTTATAAGCTAGACAAGCTTAATTGCCCTTGCCAATTGCCATTGATCTTTTAGATGGATTGATATCTAATTTGGATTTTATGATCTCATTATAATTGCTTAAAATAAGTATAATTGATCAATTTTTTATTATCTTTAAACATATTTGCTACCCTCCAACAGGAATATGAAAGTTACATCCAAAATTATTTAATACAAACGTTTTGTACCTTTTTTAGTTTATCCACAGATTCATGTATCCTTGAATTTATATGAGGCAACGCAATAGCCCCAATTGATATAAAACACAACACTTGAAGAGGTGCTACAAATCATCACATATATATCCAGAAGTTTTAAATAAATCAGTCCGCTCTTAAACACTTCACCATGTTCCTAAAACATATCAAACATCCTTCGGGTCTGTTCCACATCGCAAACTTATAGTCTTCCCATGAGACAAACATCAATGATATTATTTGATATTCAAAATACTTTTCTGTGGAGATTTATAAATTTTGAAAAATTCTTCTTCTTATGTGTGAGGTGGAAACGTCAAAAATGAAAAATGAAAAGAAAATCAATACTGTAATGCAGAATTGGTGGATTGCTTCAAATTAAGAGAGTCTAAAGTGTTTTCTGAAACAATCTTCTCAAAATAATTACAATCAATATACGTCTAAAACTTACTAAAGCCCATTTTCCAATCAAATTATCCAATTTATCAAACCATTTTGCTAATAATTTATAATTAAATCTGCCAGCCCTCTTACAACTCTTTAAATATATATTTATCTCAATATTAAAATTTCCAATTTTTTTCCCCAGAAAAATTTAAAACAAGACAATGTTGATCATCCTCTGGCTTCTAACCTATTTTTCACTCATTTCCTTGAGTCTCGGATTCTAAAATTCTATTTCGCCGGTAATTGTGAAAATTCAACTTTATTTCATAATTTTAATTATTTTATGATCAAAACTCAATTGACTGAAATTGATTTTACTTCATCCCTCAATTTAAAAGGATCTCTACCCACGAACTAATCATCAGTTTCAGATCAGGAGACTGGAAAGTGTGGTATCAAAGCACATCAATGCTTGGATCCTGAAAATATTTTTTAAGATCAAAATGAATGCACAGGTCTAAGGATCATCAAATGGCTATAAAATAAAGGAATTTGCTCAGGATTTCCCTAAGATCTGCTGAATGGTTACAAAGATGAGCAAAAAAAGGAAACAACCCAAAAAGTGGGACGAAAAGCGATGTCAAATCTCGTCATTGGCTCTTCTCTGATCACAAGAAGATCCAAAAAAAGTGCAGAAGTAACTGCATGAACTGATATTGACTCTTTTTTTTCGTTAATTAATATTTTAAATGACCGGTGGGATGTTTTGGATTGATTAACTTAAATTCTTAAGTTAAAAATCATTGAAATTATAGATGCAATTTTATTCATTTTTTTGTAGAGAGATGGGGTGGAGGAAAGGAAAAAGCGGAACAAGTTGATAAAAATAGGAAAGCGGCGCTTTAAATTTGATTTGATGGTAATAAACGACTAATTATTTTAAACAAGCTATCAAACGTTCCTTGGGTGCTTCTACTCTATGAATTACTTTGAAATAAGTAAATTATTAATAAAATTTCAACGATTGTAAGTTATGTTTAGGCTCTTCTTCCAAATTGACAAACAATTAATAAAAATTAGGAAGGATTCTGAGAACTTCTAAGCCAATAATTAAAGATCAGTTGTATTCAATTTGGGTTCTGAGGCAGGATTAAAAGAATACTTATTCTATTGAAATTTTCGCACGATAATGTTATTATAGAATTTAATTTTAAATAGTGCTACTCATGGACTATATAACAGAGTAATTAAAATTTCTCCTTATATTGACAACATCGATGACTATTAGTAAAATCCTATTGATTAGCTAGGTTAACTTGACGCTGGAGGCATTTATAATTCATTCAGATACGATCAACTTGTCTTATCTGCTATCTCCATGCAAAAGATGCTTAAGCTGTTTGATGCTTTGCGCACTTTTATTGATTTTTAAGTCGAATGATCTCAGTTTATAACTTTGTATCTAGCAACTGATATTTCTTTGAAGCTGGTTTTCATGAAAGAATTTTCCAAAATTTATTTTTACTCTTTCAATTTTTATACAGGTTTTGATTTACCTCGAGATAATTTTTGCGAACAGCTCATAATATTTTGTTCTTCTTAATAATACAGTCAAGGGAAATACATTTTGTTGCGATAACAATTCTTATCAACGAATCTTATTGCATATTTTGTCAATGTATTGAAAGTTTCTGGTGAATTCCTATCACTTTTAAGACTTATCGTTAGCAATTTGATTTTTATCTTATAAATTAAACAAATCATGAATTTGAGCTTTATTCCAAGTCAAATAACTATATATTTAAAATTGTATTGATTTAAAATCATACGTTTTGATTTCAGTTCATCTATTCAATCATCCTCCTATTCAGCGTTAATGTTAAATCTACAATATCTTTTTCACAGCATGTCATTCTTTCATTTTGTACTGCAAACATTGTTTATTTATGTTTCTATTTTTGTTTGTTATTTTTCATCTCCACTAATCACTCGTTATTTTGATATCATCTTAGACAATGCGCCAGTTGTAAAACGCTATCGTTAAGGAAACTTGAGTCACGATGACCTTATTTCTCTCCAAGTCGATTAAGCTGGCGTTTTTATAGTTTTTTTAAAAAGAATTGTATTCTGTCGGGCCTAAAATCTTCCGAGAGGGATCAAAAGACATAAAGAAGAAATTGCAATTGAAAGGAAACTGTTTTTGATTTTTATAGAACTTGCTAAAGTGGTGATAGGATTGGGTTGGGAAGACGAAGAGCTCAAATTCGGTGGCCAAAAACATCTCCAATCTCTAAATGCCCAAATCTATCCGCATGATTTTTTCGCTGGGGTGTTTGAGCTCCGTATTCTCCTGCTGCCATGACTGAAAATAAAATATCCTAATAGAGATAAAAATACAAATAAAAAGCTTGTAACCTTTCGTAATCAACTAATTTTTTTATTTCAACAAATGGGGAAGATATTGAATGATTAGTGTGATAGTGCAAGAGATGGACCAACTGCTCTTTTAAATAATAAAGATATGCTCCAATAAAACATGATTGATGCATTCTATTGCAAGTAAATATTTTCTTTTTTAAAAAATGAGTATGAAGAATCATAAAAATGGTTAATTCTATTAATTTTTAAATGCATTTACTAATAATAATTATTTATTATTTATCATGATTAGCATTTGATGTATCCCTTTTTACTCTTAAAACAAAATAACAAGGAGAAGAGATTAGACAAAATTTAAATAATTTTAAGCAAATGAAAGTTACAAAATAATACACCAAGCCGTATATTGATTGGGCAAGATAATAACAATTGGTAGGATTATCTCTTATTATATGATCTTAATTAAAATATCATGATTTAATGAGTCACGTTAAAAGAATATCCATCAGATGATTCTTCCTATACAAATATCGCAGACCGTATCTTCTTAATGTATTTTTCTAATAAATCTCAAACCTAGTTTTTTGCATTTTTGATAGCAGACATTACAATAAAGTACAATGTTATTAACTTCAGCTCGGCAAGTAGGACAAGTAGGACACTTGTTGTACCATTCTTCTATGCATATGCTGTGAAATCCATGCCCGCCCTCAGTCTTAACATTTAATTATTTGCTTAAACAAATGTTGCAAATTTACCAATGACGGAATTATATATTGAATTATATATTTTACCACTTTTTATTGCTTACTGGAGGCTCCTTATAAATATTAATCTCTGTAGCTCCAACATAATTATTATTTGATGGCTGTGAATTCTAACAGTATTCACAACAACAGCAACAGTTTCTACAATAACTCCATATAATACAGAAAATGACGCACGGACCAACAAGAGAGGCCACAATGATAGCTACAAGAATTCCAGGATCTAAGGGAGGATCACAAGATGTTCCATCGCTTGAAAGAGAATATGCTGAGGAACAAACATCGCATAAGCCATCATAAGAGCATAAATTACAGTTATAAATGCAAGCAAAACATAACTGATGAAGTAAAGTTAATAATAAAGTAGGATCATCATGAAATTGTATTAAATATTATGGATTTCTTATTCATAATATAAAATCTAAAAAAAGTCTATTACGTTATGAAATATTTATTTATATAAAAATGTTTTCTATGATGATTAATTTTATGCTAAATAAATTTAGATCTACCTCTTGCTTTTTGCTGAAAAAATGGTCTTATATTAAATAAATAAGCAAAGATACACTTAATCGTAATATTCATATCTGGCTTATTTTTACGACTTTCCTCATTTAAATAACAAACATTTTAATTCGTCTAGTCATTAGGAAGGAAGATAGCATCATATCAAAATACTCTTAATGCAATCCAGCAAATAAATATATAGAAAACTCATAAATAAACCTTAAAAGAACTTAAGGAAAGGGGAATATTAGACTCTAATATCACATTAGATCGGAGCTGATGCAATTGTATTTTTTACTTTAATAAATCTAATGACAATTCTATAAATCTTCGCAAGATCAAGGGCCAAAATGAAATCATTACAATCAAAACAAGGGCAAAATACATTTAGCTTTTCTTTTTTTTCCGTATAAAATTATACGGGAAAAATGCGGTTGAAGCCCAGTCGATGCAGTGATATTCCCTCGATTCGCATGATAACACATCAGAGCAATAATATTCCAAAAAAGAAATTCCTTTCCCCGCAAGAAAACTAATAGAGCTAAGTTAAGAGTAACCCTTTTGAGAAACCGCATACTATTAGTATTAATAATTTAAGAGAATTTTTTCTTCCTATATAAAATATTCTATCAAACTTTAAGATTTTTTTTTAGTTAATCCTTATTAAATTAACCAAGTGAAAAAAGGAAGAAAGATTTAAACAGAGAAAAAATTATTAAAAGTGTGAGCTATAAAATATTATTCTATAATCTAATCGTTTAGCAGTCGTTACATTTATATTTTAAATCTAAGAGTTGTTGATTAAATATATAAAACCATATTGCATGACCCAAATTTATAAAGCCCTTGAAATGGTCAATAACAAAGGAAGATATCAAATCATCATGTATGTTTTATCTCTCCTCATATTTTTCTAACTAGGACTAATGCTGCTAGGCTCTTCATTTATCTTTATGAATCCGACCTTCAACTGCCCTGGACTGGATAACCCCACATAAGACGAGGCCTGCCCTATCATCGATCAATGCACAATGAGTAATTGATTCTCAATTTAGTCAATCAATTCACAATCACGTCTCACGCCAAACTCATCTGCGATCGTAAGATCTACCGCAACATCATTCAATCAGCACTATATATCGGTTCTGTTGTAGGGTTGCTCGTGATTAAACCCTTTTCCTAGATATTAGGCCGTAAGTATATTCTGATTCTCTCTCAAGGAATTCTGATTTTTGGTCTGACTCGTATAATTGTTATTAGTTAGTCATAATCACTGGAACTTATACCTTAACACTAGAACTCATTGCAATTGGGCAAGTCTTTCTGGGCGCAGGATGCTATGCAGAGATGATTTCGGTTAATGTGCTGATAACTGACTTTTTTTAAGTTAAATTCAAGCAAAAAGGCTTTGTGATCCTATGCGGTATGTGGGCTCTAGCTGAGATGGTGATTTCTGCTTTATTCTTTTGGTACAATATGTGGTATAACTATTTAGTGATAATTTTGCTTATTCCTTGCATTATAATTATGGTCTTTGGAATGTTTTTTCTGGTCTAAAGTCCTTATTTTTTCATTGAGAATAACAGCAATGTATAAGGAGCATTAGACAGCCTCCGAAAAATATCAAAGTTTAATAACTTTGGCATTGATAAGTTTAAATAAATTTAATAACTTCTCAAAGAAGCTTTGGCAGATATAAAGGAGAAACATCAGAATCTTGGACACAAATCATCTCGTTTTGCTATCTTTAAGCACAAGAAATATTTGAAGATACTTCTCATGATAGCAGTGTTGTAGATTGGAGCCAATGCTTACTACTATGGTGTGCAGTTTTCACTTGGGCAAGTCGGCACAAATTATGGCTATAATATTCTTTTCACTGGTTGTATTGAGGCAGCGTCCTTTTTCTCCTCTGGTAAGCAATTACTCACTCAGGTTTTTTCATCACAAAAATGCCTAGAAAATTAGGGATGGCTACTTTTAATCTCATTTCTATTTGTGTGGGCATGCTTTTCTTCATTTCTTTTGGTTAAATAGGTTAGACTGTTCTTCTTGGCTGCTGTCGTTTTGTTAATTGTATGTTTTGCGTTATTCAGGTTACATATTTGCCATTCTCCCACAAATATCCAACTAAGCCTTTCCTCAAAGATTTAGATCGATTGCTTGGGGCTATATTGAATGTATAAGTCAGATCGGAAATTTTATTACTCCTTTTATTGTTACTGCCGCTTATAACTCAGGAATAAACCCAATGATTGTGATTAGCTTTATGATTGCAGTGACAGGTAACATTCCAATGCTGTTCCTTCGAGAGACTCTAATTGTAAGTGAAGATAAGCATGAGGAATAACACTTAAAATCGAGTCTAATGACAGACAATAACAGTCAAATAAATTAAAAACAAATAACTAAACCATGATTTGTATATTATTATTAACCTACAAGATAAGGCTAAAATATTTATCAACATCTATAAAGATTACATTAAGGTTTATCTTTCAAAGATCAAATTTCAAATTGAATAACCAGAAACAATCCTTATTTATGTTATAAGATAAGACTCTTACCTTTTGAAAACAATAAAAGATTCGTCACGCAAGCCTTTCATATTATTTGAAGATACAAGATAAAACATATATATGTTTATGGATAATTTCTATTAAATTGAGCAACATCCTACCTGCCATATCTTAATTAATATTCTCTTTCCTTCTACCCGTTATCGAATGTAAATACATACTATTATATTTATCGCGAAAAGTTAGCATAATCATCCTTGCATGATATCAAGCTCCTTTACGCCCTCGTTCACCTTGCAACTGAACACTCGAATCGCCCCCTTTCCCAATGCATTCATCTTTAGAGTACAATTTCCTCGTTCCTCCTCTCCTACTTCCAGAGTGGTCCCCTTTGGAGCAGCCACAATGATCATGGCCTTATTGGGTTCTTCCTTGGTCATGGATTTGCATATACTAACGCAATCTTCATGGGTAATGTAGTGATACTGTCTAAGTGTTTAATTATCCAAAAACTCCTCCTTGATCTGTCCATTAATATCAGCGATTTCCTGGTCGATTCGTCGTTCTTCAGCTGACAACTCCTCGATTTTCTTCCGCATTTCGAAGATCTCCCTCTCCACCTCGGGGTCTTAGTTTCCTCCTATCCACTTTATCGTGTTCTTTTGCATTTTTTAGACGTAATTGATACCCTCAAGAACATTAGTAATATCGTAGATTCTACGCTTTTGAACACCCAGCATATCCACTGCTTGATTAAGATCGATGGTCGAATCTTCGCTGTTTTTGATCAGTTCAATGAATTTTTTGGTGAGGACAGACAGCGAGTTGTCCTGCCGACCACGACCTGCATAGAAGATAAGTTACGGCTGGGCGTAGGTTCATCATCATCCTCTTCCTATTGTGCTCCTTCCTCTACTTTGACGGATGTCTTTGCGACGGTCTTCTGTCTTCTACTCATTGACACGATATAAACAATAGTGCGGTCGCTTTTAAAAATAACTGAGTAAACATAAGCAGCAAATTAGTTGCTGATTTGCACACTGCGCCTAAATTATCATTTTTGTTGTTGATATCCGTGGGTAGCGAACCACCACAATACTTTAGCAATTCTGTATTTATCGGGATTATTTGGGATATATCAACAGTTCTTGATAATCCAAAGGAATCTTGATAGTGGATATAATATATGAGTACGAAACAAATAGGGGGGTATACCATTTATCAAGAACAGTTGATAGGCAGCGGCTCATCAGGGAGGGTCTACCGAGGGGTGAAGGATTAAACCAAATAACTCCTGGCTATCAAGGTCATTTCCAAAGATCTGAGTAAGAGTTCTCTTACTAAGTTTACCAATCTCCCTACATGCAATCTGCTCTCTAGACGGAGATTAAGATACTGCGATCTGTAGTCTCTGAACACACTGTAGGGCTGTACGATATCAGATAAAGCCCCAATAACTACTACATTATAATGGAACTGTGCGACAGTGACCTCAGTCAACTCATTAAACAGGGGCAGCAATTACCTGAGGACGACTGCATTAAAATATTGGCACAGATATGCGAGGGATTCCTTGTGTTAGTCAAAGAAGGTATCATCCATCGGTATCAATCTTCTAATATAGAGATTTGAAACCATAGAACATAATGCGTAAAGGGAGCGTCTTCAAAATAGGTGATTTTGGGTTTTCCAAGCAGCTGTAGCTTGTCAATTCAAATAGTAAAGGTCTATTAATGCATTCATAAGTCGGTACTTGCCAGTATATGTCAATTGAACTGCTAAAGAAAATGCCCTACAGCTCAAAATGCGACATTTGGGCGTTGGGTTTAATCTTTTATCAGTTGCTGCATGGTGAGATGCCGTGGGTGGCGCATAGTGATTATGAACTTATAACTAAAATAGAAAGCATTCCTCTGACGATCAACCGTAAAGATTTGAGTCCTACAACTATGGATTTCCTTGAGCGTTGCCTAAAATTGAATGAGTGTGATCGTATCTTTTGGAATTAGGTCTTTGTGCATCCCATTTTTCAGGGTCGTTTCCTGTTGAAGTGTGACGAGAACAAGTAATTTTAAAACAAAATGAAAAGTATTATGACCAAACTGCGTGAATATTTTAACCGCAAACCAGAGAACATCATAAAATATTTTACATCGTCCACCCATTTATCGAAAGAGAAGCAGCTTAACTATGAACAGTATTTCTAATTATTGAGTGCTATCAATCCCACCATATCCCACAACGAGGCTAAATACATTTTCGCTCGAACAGATTTGGATTCTAGTGGCACCATTACTCTCAATTAGATTGGAAAGGTGCTCGAAACATACGGTATGAATGTTTAGAATATTGTTTCCTCTGGAAAACTTGGACTTAATGGGAAGATTATACAATAGAAGTTACTGAAGTTCTTCGTAAAGCTGAAAAAGTTAATTTATCGTAACAAGCTTTCCCTGCGTCGGGTGTTCAATGATTTCGACAAGGACAGCAAAAAGGGTAAGCTGAGCTTTGACGAGTTTAAACTCATGCTGCAGAAGATATCAAACGAAATTACTGCTTAGGAAGCCTTTTAAGCATTCAATTTTATTGATGAGGACGATTCCCGAACCATATAATTTGAAGAAATACTCAAACATTATGAACTCTTCAACAATTTAGCGAAGGAGGAGAGTAGTTGAAGCTATTTATGATCCAATATAACTCCTTGCCATATTCATTGGCTTCATATCACAAGAAATAATTATTATTTATCACAAAGAAGGACTGCCATTTTACTAATTATACCAATTTATTAACATTCAAACCGCAATATTTAAATTACATGTATCTTGCCAACAGCTTCATCAAATTCTCTCCTCAACCTGAACTGATGGAACTATAAACAGAGGAAGATATTAACGTTGCACTCGAATTCGAACTGTACCAATCACTTTATGTAGAAAACTCCTACAGATGTATGGACCCACCTTGGCGATTTACGCGCTTCCCAGCTTCAAAGATACTCTAAGTACAACATCAATTGACCTTAGTTTGGAACGGAATCATTTTTGTGCGAAATGGCTGCTACAAAGATGGTAAGTTCAAATTTAACCTTCACTTGCATGGATTTCCTAAACTGCAACCAAAATTATTTTTCACTTCCAATTTATACCACCCCTTGGTCGATGAGTACTCGGGATAATGTGACGTAACTACCCTCCTGACTGATCGCTGGAACTATGGAACTGACAATATGCTGTATAACTTGATGAGCGATCTTCAAAAAATGTTTATTGATAAAGAAAAACTCCTAAACAAATCTTCGTACAATCCACAAGGGGCTGAACTATTTGAACAGAATCCTCATTAATTTATCGTTAAAGTAATGAAAAGTGTAGGTCTATCTGCCGAAAATATCAATATAGACGATGAGGGGTGCAGTTTGAGGATAGAACCCGAAATTGAAAAAGAATAGATTCAGCAAATAAAAAAGGAGTTGGAGTTAATCACTAGTTTATAGACCTCAATCGATGACAAAATTTAGCTCTTCGTTAAGGCGTTATTGCCATGATTGCAATGAATGATTGTTTTTTAATGTTTAATCTTGGCAATTAAGACTGCACTTTGCTCTAAGATTGCCTGCTTATTTCATGATAATGCTGTTTATATAAAACCCAAATTGGGCACTATATAATAATAAGTCATGAGGTAGGCCCTTTCCAAAGAAAAGAAGTTTATGAGCTCAAAAAGCATCTATTTTCTACCCCTCATCAGGGATATCAAACTCAACATCGTTAAATCTAAAAATAGCGAGAAGACTACTCCCTTTCAGCATCGTTCCATCGAGGAAATCATCTAAAATAAACCCATGCTCACTGCAAAACCCGACTACTTCGGTTAAATTACCCTTCCAGTCAAAGATATAGGGGGCAGTGACAACCTCTATAACAAATACGAATACCTTCCTAAAATATATCTGAAAAAGAATCGAAAACCCTCGCAACTCTGTGAGTAAACCTTGCAAAAAACACTTCCTGCCAAATCCAAACTGTAGTCGTGTTTCGAAGGAAGTGTTCCAAGTGCAGAAGAGGGGATAGCACCCAACAAATAGAATATTTCCAATTTCAATAATTTCTTCTATAAGGATCATTTCAATCGAAGACTCGAGGCTGAAATTGATAAAATGTAATTTAAGCTTAACTACCATCACAGCGAAAAGATATTGATGTTGGCTCCCGGAGGGGAGGAGGAGATTGAGGAAGAGAGGGAGAAACCGAGGTTTAAGTATACTAAGCTAGATTTAACTGGGAAAGAAAATGAGATCAAATAAAAAGAACTGTAAAAAATACCATAGTTTTTAATGAGAATTCTCGATCCTCTGAAACCTGGTCCTATAAATTTCTGACTGTCCCATCCTCGAGTTTTAAATGATAATTATTCATGAAATAATATTGGTATTTTAAAACCTCAGAATAAAATACATAAATAACCCTATCAAAACAATAATCAATAGTAATTGAGTCCGAACATCATTTAAAGCAAAGCTCAAGTCGTTTGCCATTATCTTTTAT
>Ga0302188_10000304_pt1 | contig 42511 bp, 30 predicted proteins | sample II_Bog_E2_1_FD_198783 | JGI IMG/M metagenome (GOLD analysis project Ga0302188, IMG submission 198783) | Peat permafrost microbial communities from Stordalen Mire near Abisko, Sweden - II_Bog_E2_1 | ecosystem: Environmental > Terrestrial > Soil > Wetlands > Peat | place: Sweden: Abisko... | reverse complement strand
ACTTGGTGGACGACGTGGTGGGTGCAGTCCCGTTGGTGGTGTAGTAGATGGTTGTGCCAGCCGTCGCGTCGCTCACGGTCACCGATTGCGAGGTGGTGTAATTGCCTCCCGCAAGCGAGAAGGTTGGCGTCGGAAGGATCGGTGCGATGGTGTACAACATCGAGCTCATGGGGCTGTTCGTATAACCGGTCTCGACTGCGATGGCCTCAATTGTCTCCGTCAAGCTCACCGTAATCGGGCCCGTATACAACCTCGACGAGGTCGTAGGCGTGGTGCCGTTTGTGGTGTAGTAGATGGTTGTTCCCGCCTGCGTTTCGCTGATCGTTACCGATGGCGGTGTGGTAAAAGTGGCCCAGGAGGCGCCACCGCCCGTCGGGCTGAATGTGGGGGCGGGCAGCACAGGAGCGATCATGTAAGCCGCCGTTGTTACCGCGCTGTTGGCATAGCCCGTCTCAACCGCGATAGCCTTCAGCGTCTGCGTGGAACTCTGCCAGATCGCGCCCATGTACTGGGTCGACGAAGTCGTGGGCGTCGTCGCGTTGGTGGTGTAGTAAATTGTTGTACCCGCCTGCGCGTCGCTGATGGTCACCGACTGTGGCGAAGTGTAGGTGCCGGGCGCCGGCGAGAAAGTGGGCGCGGGTAAACCCGCAGCGATAGTGTAAGCCGCCGTGGCAACCGTACTGTTGGTATAGCCCGTCTCGACCGCGATAGCTTCCAGCGTCTCCGTCGAGCTCACCGTAACCGGGCCGCTGTACACGCTGGACGAAGTCGTGGGCGCAGTCCCGTTGGTGGTGTAGTAGATAGTGGTTCCAGCCGTCGCATCACCAATGGTCACGGATTGTGGCGCGCTGTACGAGCCGCCAGCCGGCGAGAATGTTGGCGCGGGCAGTGCCGAAGCGATGGTGTAAGCCGCCGTAGAGACTGCGCTGTTCGTGTAGCCCGTCTCGACTGCAATTGCTTCCAGCGTCTCCGCCGAGTTTACCGTGATCGCGCCACTGTATACGCTGGATGACGTTGTGGGTGTCGTCCCGTTGGTGGTGTAGTAAATTGTTGTCCCCGATGTCGCATCGTTGATGGTTACCGATTGCGGGATGGTGTAGCTGCCCGCCGCGGGACTAAAAATTGGAGCTGCCGCGGCTGTCGAACCTGACGCGCTGTAATCAAGCGCAGTAGCGGAGAAGGGTGGCAGTGTAATCGAGCCTGGGCTGGAGAGTGTGGACATTTCGATGGCTACCGTATCCGGCGTCAGGTTAGTGGCGGTTCCGGTTGGCGCCTCGTTCATGTCGTCCAATTCGGCAGGAGCAAACTGCCTTTGCGTAACCGTTCCCTGCGGAGGATTGGTCCCGGCAAAGCCGATAGTGTGACTGCTGGAAAGATCGGTGTTGATCAAGACCAGAGACCGCTTGGTCCCGTTTTCAAAGCAGAACGCGTAGAGATAGGGAACATTGTTGAGTGCCGGCAAAGGGGCGATACCGTTCGGCGATCCCGCAAAGTTATACGTCAGGTTGCCGGCGATCGGGCAGGAATACATGGGGCCGATAATCGATTGGTTCGCCAGTTGCACACCAAGGAACTCCGGGCGGACGTTATTCGTCGCGCCGCCCATGTCTACAACATTGCCCCACAGTTTGCTTGTCAATCCATTCGGCCCGCCGTTCTTGAATTCGGTCAGCGAAAAGAACGATTGAGGGCGGATGCCGTAGTATTGCATATTCAGCAGGGGCTGCAAAGCCATTACCACGCCCTCGCCGGCTCCGGCATTGACGTAGTCCAAGTGTGTCTGGTCGAGGCTGCCGGCGATTGTGCCCTGGCCCCACTCGTACACATTGACTTTGCAGGCAGCCGTGCCCGTCCCTCCGCAGGTCGTCTGCGACTGATAGTCGTGGACAGATTGATAGAAGTTATAGACATCCGTGGGATTGGTCACCTTTTCGTAGGGTTCGACCATCGCAGGCTGCCACAGAGCGGAGTCTGTGCCGAAGCTGCTCACCGAGCCATACGTGTATCCCTCGATCTCGATCGAATCGGGGCGGGCTCTTTGGATCGCTGTGTCCATCGAGTAATTGACACCCGTCTGCGCATTCATCACCAGATCGAAAGAAGGCGCCGAGTAATAGCTATCTGCGCGCATAGCGGCAAAAATGTCACGGGTCCGCACGCTGTAGTCGTAATAATACTCAGAGTTAGGCGCAGTACTCCTCATGGCAAGCGATTGGCCGCTAAAGGACTGCCCGTTCCAGCATTCATTGCAGAAGGAAAGATGAATTTTGCTGAACTCACTGGTCCATGGATTCGCTTGACCCAGTGCCGCCCGACGGCTGCCATAAGCCGTGCTCGACGGGCTGGCGAGAAACTCAATCAGGTTGGCCGCGTCCGTCGTGGAGAGGGTCACCGGAACTTCAAGATAAGGCTCCGCATTCAGCAGTTGGCAGATCGCGAGATAGTCCTCAAGCGAAAGACTCACCACTCCCGCTCCTCCCGGACCGACAAAATAGCCCGTCCCCCCGCTGCTTGGCGCATGCGCGTAATCAGGCTGCGTCCAGTTGCTTATGGTTTCCCCGTTCTGGTTTACCCAGTAGCGAAACATGCCGGGATTGCTTCCAATTGACAGGCCATAGTAGCTCTGCAGGGCCGCGATGACCTCATCGCGAAGAACCGTGGTGTTGCTGGGATTGGTGCCGCCCTTCTCAAAGCTGACATTGTCAAGATAGACCGAACCTCCCGTCACATTGATTGCCACCTGAGCTGTGCCCGGCGACGTGGATGCTGCCGATTCAGAGGCCGTGCAGTTCCATGTATATTGCGCCCAACTCGGCGTCAGCGCCGGCTTGTATAAGCCACAGTTGAATCCCCCCTTTGAACCCCGGCTGGCCGAAGCGGTCAGCACAGGGGTGCCTGACGCGGCTTTGGCCCAGAACGTGAGCTGATAGGCGCCGTTCATTAAAACGAAAATGTTATCTGTGTTCTCGCTGTCAAAATACCAGGCTGCAGTCGCTGAGGAGCCCGCTGTTGCAGCGTTCATGTTGAGAGATTGGGCACCGCAGGTCGCGCAGAGATCCGTCGTATCGGAAAGCAGTTGCGCCCCGCCTGTAACTGTCCCGGCCATTCCGCCCAGCGCCCCGCTTTCCCACCACGACTCAGGCGTAGGGAATGTCGATCTGCTCATCACAACGACGTCGCCTACGCTGAAGGAAGCGCCGCACGCCGTGGAAACCGTGACCACCGGAGCTACCCATGTCGTCACCCCTGCGACCGGATAATTTGGGCCGGTGTTCGATGCTATGGCGCCCGTGCAGCCAAGCTCGGCGCCGCCCGATTGCGATTCGACAACCGTAAACGTGCCGCCCGCCCAGTAGTTCGGAGGAACACCATCGTACTGATCCGGAATGGTGAAGGTGGTCGCGCTTCCAGCCGCCGTCAGAGCCCATATCTGCCGGTTCTGCAATGCCTCGAACCCTGGGTTGGTGGATCCGATCAGGTTCTTAAGAATCTGTCCGCTATCCCAGTAGTCGATGGCTCCTATATTCAATCCCATTCGATTCGTGCTGCCCTGCACGATGGTCCCGTCGTTCAGTGTCAACGTCTGCGCCGATGCGGAAGTAAAAAGAAATGCCAGAATGCACGCCGCAAATACTGCAAATACCCTTTTCATGGCCCAACTCCTATTACTATCGTTTGCTTGCCGACCTTTGGAGTTATATGACCATCCGCGGACATATAAAGTCCTAACGTCCGCTATGGCTATAGCAGACCAAGGTATCCAAATGACAATTGACGTCTGGCTATAACCAAACGAACCATCGCCGTCATCGCAATGCTTAAGCGGTCTAATCTCTCAAGCAAGTTTGTCTTTCTTGGCTTGCATTCCTCAGAATCTTATCTTGAAGATCGAGAACGAGCGAACGCACACTTCGTGCTGCAAGTAGTAGCGGAGCCAATCTTCCGGCTCACTTACGCTCCACATTCCAAGAGGCATAGTTACCAAATTACCCAACGGGTACCTACACCCACTCATGCAGTTTCGCTACTTTCTTCAAGTCGGACCAAAAGGTTCTTTGGAATCCAGGCAGTATGCTTGTACTCCATGCCAGCCCTATGCAGTGATGCTGGTCACAGGTACATCTCCTACTAACGCACGTTTCTGAATATACAGGACGGAAATAGGGATAAGTGGTCAATAGGTCACAGGAACCCCGTTGGTTACGGTTGCATAACATAGATGTCACACCATACATCTTTGGATTCTTTTGTTTTGCCATGAAAATTAACTTTGCCATGAAAATTAACGCGGAATTATCTAGAAGCCTTCTCCAGGCTACTCGCTATTTCTCTGATCCCCAGGCGTGCATTGACTTCGTGGCAGCTATGCGCTGGCCAAACGGGGTTGCTTGCCCACATTGTGAGACAAAGAGGGTTTCATACTTGTCTACCCGGCGGATATGGAAGTGTATGAATCCGAAATGCCACAAACAATTCAGCGTAAAAACCCAGAGTATATTTGAGAATTCTCCCGTTCCGCTTGATAAATGGCTTACCGCGGTTTGGCTGGTAGTGAACTGCAAGAACGGCGTTAGCTCCTACGAACTCATGCGGCATTTAGGGGTGACGCAAAAGACAGCGTGGTTCATGCTGAATCGGATTCGCCTTGCGCTTATGGATTGCAACTGGAGCAGGCCGGCCAGCGGGCAAGACCTCGGCTCCGTGGAAGTGAATGAAATCTGCGTTCCAGCACATACGCAAGATGCACACAACGCACAGTAACAGATGGAGGGCTCGCGGAAACCAAATCGATTCTCATGGGAATGTTGGACCGTGACGCATGCAAGGTCCGCGCTGTCCGGCTCATAGCCGTTGACGTATACCGGACTGACCGTCAAGATAGACGCGATGTGCAGTACCTAAGTTATCGAAGTAGCGCGAGAAGTTGATGCGGCGGACACGGGGGAAATGGGAGAAGTCTTATCTTGTCTCCCTTTTCTTCGTGCCGCATCATTCCGCTGCGTCATGGTAACTTTCGACACTCCCATGATGTGCCTCATAGCTAGAGTGAAGCGGACGAATTCAGCGTTACCCGGAGGCTTCTTCATGCTGCTATGTTACATTATGGAGCGAACCATGCGGTGATTTCTCTATGGAGTTCGACGCATACTTACCCCGCCTTGCCAGCGGGGTTTTCTATTGCACAGATACTGATCGCCGATGCATCTATCCAAATTGACGGCGATAACGTAGCTTACGATGCTCTCTCACAATTCTCGCTATGCGAGCGTGTGCGCCTTTGGCGAGAGACGTCCATCTCTACGCTGCGCACTAAGCTGGAATCTATTCCTAACTAAATACCCGCCTGAAAGCGAACCTGGAACGCGCGGCATCCCCCGATGAGACTGGCGGCAGAACAGACTGACCCCAACCAATCAGAAGGAAGGCAATCTGCGGCAATTGCTCCCCCATAAACACAGTGGTGATCGATATCCAGAACACAGCCATAGCCCCCAGCAGGGCAATGGCAAAGGCGTGATCCTCCGGTTCTTGCAATTGCAATCTCCATGCGCGCGCAACCAGACGCCGCAACGACTCCATTGCTATCAACACGAAGAGGATATATCCAGCATCGCCATAGGCGAGATGAACAAGCAGAAACTCGTTATCGATGGAGAACATGCCAGGAAGGACTGGACGGCTAAGCACACCCCAGCCAAGCAACCCGCCCTGTTTCACAATGGGTTGGTAGAGTTCGTTCATTTGACGCCTGTACAGCGCGCTGCCCTGTTGCTCATTTGCAACCGCACCGGGGTCGGAGACATTCGTATAGTGAGAAAAGTACTGGAACGCGGCCACGCCTGCCGCGGCAATCAGAATTGCCACTGTAATTGTTGCGGCTTTCTTGTTTTTGAATTTTGGGATTTGCAGAATCAGGTAGGCGACTCCCACGGCGAGCATTGGCCCACGGGATTGCGTAAGGAATACATACAGCAGCAGCAGTAGGCCCGGGATATGGTATTTCTCAAGCCAGGCAAGCCGCCTTCCAAGATTCGCGGTCGGACGCCATTTGAGCAGGTAAACAAGCCACGAATTCAGAACCGCGGTCATGCCAATGACGATTCCAGCCAACTCGGCATCGTTAAAGGACGCCGCCATTCTTCCACGTCCGGATCTGAATTGAACGAATGCGCGGACACCGTCCAGATTGAACACCCGCGCTCCTATCACACCATAGAGGCTCTGTCCCATCCGCCATTCGTACAGGCCGAAGGGTCCCAACAGCAGAATCAGGATGACAATGCGTCGGACGGTAACAAGGCGGAGGTCTGGCTCAATGAGCATGCGTCCTGCCGCATACGCAAGAGCGATAGAAATAAAGGCGATAATGGCGGCAAAGATGCCATCGTTCATGACACGCTCGCGAAGAACCTCGCTGGCGGTAATGCTCACGATGAACAAGCCCACGAGAATATCCATGAGTGTGGGAAAACCGTTCCGCGCGAGGCGATACAACGCCACTGCGCCTATCGGAATCAACGCCGACTGGGCCGCGGAGATTGCAGGCAAGTGAGGAAACTTAAGCGCGTATCCGTCTGGAAGCAACAAGAGCGCCGGAAGATAGACGGACAAAAATGCCGTCACAATCCGTCCTCGGATGACCAGATAAAGCGAGATCAGGCCAGGCAAAAGAAATATCGCACTCATAAAGACAGGTTAGCCTATTCAACTGGCCTGCGCGATGGCGAACTAAGGTGCTGAGTATGTCCACGACAATACATTCTGGGTCGCGGTCAAACCCCCCGTTGAGCCAGTGAATCCGACATAGGCCGTAGTGCCTCCCACGGCGCTGGGGATATTCACCGGGAACACCTCCGTCACCGTGCCATTGGTCACTGTGTCGGTCAGCGTCATAGTCAGGTTGGTCCCGTCATAAACCAGTTGCGTGTTCATCGTGTCCCCGCTGTGCAGATTGATCCCCGTCGAACTCAAATCCACCGAGGGCACTGTCGGCGCCGCACCGCCTGTATATAGTCCCGTAGAGTCGCCGCCCTCACCCGAGTTGTCATAGAGGTCAAACTTCACCGCTACGCTGTTAGCTATTCCCTGATAGGCGAGACCTCCGCCAGGATAACCAAGTGCCCAGATGTTCTCGCCCTGAATGGTAAATGTCATGCCGTCCGCCGTGGCATTTGACAGTTGGAAAGTGAAGTTAGTCGTAAAGGCCTGTACCGGCACCTTGGTTGCAAACCAGACGGATCGCTCTTCGTTGGCTCCGCCGTCGGTCAGTTGCAGCAATCCCCCAGTCACAGATGCGCCATAGTTCAGCGACAAGTTGCTGGCCGTGAATCCGCCGCTGGGGTAGTTGATGTAGCCGGTTACCGCGCCGATTGTGTAACTCGCCGTGGCAACCGTGCTGTTAGCATAGCCAGTCTCAACTGTAATTGCTTCCAGCGTCTCCGTTGCGCTCACCGTGATCGGGCCGCTGTACACACTGGACGAGGTCGTGGGTGTAGTCCCGTTGGTGGTATAGTAGATCGTGGTTCCAGCCGTCGCGTCGCTGATCGTTACCGATTGCGAGGTGGTGTAAGTGCCAGCCGCAGGCGAGAACGTGGGTGTGGGCAGCACCGGAGCGATGACGTAAGCCGCCGTGGTAACCCCGCTGTTGGAATAGCCCGTCTCAACCGCAATCGCCTCAAGCGTCTCTGTCGCACTTACCGTAATCGGCCCGCTGTATTTCGTCGACGATGTTGTTGGCGTCGTCCCATTGGCGGTGTAGTAGATCGTTGTCCCCGCCGTAGCATCGCTGATAGCCACCGATTGCGAGGTGCTGTAAGTGCCAGCCGCCGGAGAGAACGTTGGCGCGGGAAGTAATGGGTTGATGATGTAAGCCGCCGTGGCAACCGCGCTGTTCGTATAGCCCGTCTCAACCGCAATCGCTTCCAGTGTTTCCGTCGCGCTCACCGTGACCGCGCCGCCGTACACGCTAGACGAGGTCGTTGGCGTGGTTCCGTTGGTGGTGTAGTAAATTGTTGTCCCCGTCGTCGCGTCGCTAATGGTCACCGATTGCGAGGTGCTGTAAGTGCCAGCCGCAGGAGAGAAAGTGGGCGCGGGCAGCACTGTGTTGATGGTGTAGACTGCATTGGCCGCTGCGCTGTTGGTGTAGCCCGTCTCGGCTGCGATGGCCTCCAGCGTTTCCGTCGCGCTCACCGTGACCGCGCCGCCGTACACGCTGGACGAGGTCGTTGGCGTCGTCCCGTTGGTGGTGTAGTAGATTGTTGTTCCAGCCGTCGCATCGCTGATGTTCACCGTCTGCGCAGTGCTGTAAGTGCCAGCCGCAGGCGAGAAGGTAGGCGCGGGCAGCGAAGCTTCTGCACTGCTTGCCGGGCTCACATATGTCCACGACAAAATACTCTGGGTCGCGGTCAAATTCCCCGTTGAGCCAGTGAATCCGACATAGGCAGTAGCGCCTCCCACGGCGCTGGGGATATTCACCGGGAACACCTCCATCACCGTTCCATTGGTCACCGAGTCGGTAATCGTCATAGTCAGGTTGGTCCCGTCATAGACCAGTTGCGCGTTCATCGTGTCCCCGCTATGCAGATTGATCCCCGTCGAACTCAAATCCACTGAGGGCACCGTGGGCGCAGCACCGCCCATATACAGCCCCGTGGAGTCGCTGCCCTCGCCTGAGTTGTCGTAGAGGTCAAACTTCACCGCCACGCTGTTAGTAATTCCTTGATAGGCCAAACCCCCTCCAGGATCGCCTAGCGCCCAGATGTTGTCGCCCTGAATGGTAAACGTCATGCCATCCGCCGTGGCATTCGACAGTTGGAAGGTAAAGTTGGTTATGAAGCTCTGCACCGGAACTTCAGTTGCATACCAGGCGGATCGCTCTTCGTTAGCTCCTCCGTCGGTCAGTTGTAGCAATCCCCCCGTCACAGATGCGCCATAGTTCAGCGACAAGTTACTGGCCGTAAATCCTCCGCTGGGATAGTTGATGTATGTAGTGCCGGGCGTGCTAATCGTGTAAGCCGCCGTGGCAATCCCGCTGTTGGCATATCCCGTCTCGACCGCAATCGCCTCCAGCGTCTCTGTCGCGCTCACCGTAATCGGGCCGCTGTACACACTGGACGAGGTCGTGGGCGTCGTCCCGTTGGTGGTGTAGTAGATAGTGGTCCCAGCCGTCGCGTCGCTGATGGTCACCGACTGCGACGCGCTGTACGAGCCGGCCGAAGGCGAGTACGTGGGCGCGGGCAGAAGAGCTGCAATGGTATACGTGCCACCAGCAACCGGACTGTTGTTATAGCCTGTTTCCGCGGCAATCGCCTGCACCGTCTCACTACCGCTGACGGCGATTGGGACACCATAGATTGCAGACGAGGTTGTCGGCGTTGTCCCGTCGGTTGTGTAATAGATCGCGGTACCCGCAATGGTATCTGTCATGGTCACCGTCTGTGCCGTCGTATAGGTGCCTGGGGACGGAGACAGAACTGGAGCGGGCAGGATTGGAGCTATGCTGTAGGCCGCAGTTCCCACTGCGCTGGGACCGTAGCCGGAAGCAACGGCGATCGCTTCCAATGTTCCCGAGGCACTCATCGCGATTGGAGCGCCATAGACCGTCGATGATGTTGTCGGAGTTGTCCCATTCGTCGTGTAATAGATCGTAGCGCCCGAGGATCCGCTGCTTATCGTCACCGTCTGTGCAGCGGCGTAGGCTCCACCGGGAGGGTTGAATATTGGTGATGTCGTAACCGGCAAGGTGTTCGATACTGTCGCATAGACCCATGTCTCAATCTTTTGGCTTGAAGCTAATCCGCCCGTTGCACCGGTGAATCCAACATACGCAGTGTCGCCGCCAACCAACGAGGGAATGTTCACAGGCCAACTCGTGGAATAGGAGGCTCCGGTGATCAAGTCCGAGATAATCATCGACAAGATCGTGCCGTTATAAGTCACGCTCACGTCCATCGTATCGTCGCTGTGCAAGTCGATGCCGGTTGTGCTCAGGTCAATGGCGGGGACCGTGGGGCTGGCGCCGTTGATATACAGCCCAATTGAATCCGGGCCCTCGCCCGCCGCGTTATCGAGATCGAACTTGATTGCAACGCTGTTGGCGATCCCCTGATATCCAAGCCCCGATCCGGCCGCGCCCAGAGACGTGTTGTTATCCCCCTGGATTGCGAATGTAATACCTTCTTCAGCCGGATTGGATAACTGGAAACTGAATTCGGTCGTGAATGCCTGGACGTTGACAGGCTGGTAGTACCATGCCGACCCTGCTTCGCCAGTTCCTCCATTCGTAAGTTGAAGCCGGGAGTCATCCAGGTCGGTGCTGCCATTCAGAATCATGATTCCCTGGGTTCCTGCAAATCCCTCCGGGAAATCAATCCCAGTTTGTCCAGTGTTGATTGTGTAAGTTGCACTCGCCACAGTGCTGTTGACAAAACCGGGAGCCACAGCCATGGCGTTGAGAGTCTCGGTAGCGCTCACTGTTAGCGCTCCGGTGTATTGCGTCGAGGAGGTCGTCGGCGTTGTCCCATCGGTCGTGTAGTATATTGTTGCTCCGGCAGTGGTATCGCCGATGGTCACAGGCACGGCTTGCGTGAAGGCGCCGCTACTGGGATTGAAGGTCGGCGTACTCACTTGCAAAGAGTCAACATACGTCTCGGGAGTTACCCCGCTTTGCAGGTAGCCGGGAGCGCTCGCCATCGCCTGTACCGTAGTCGTTGCCGTGATGGCGATTGGAGTTGTGTACACGGCGGATGCTACGGTCGGCGTCGTGCCATCCAGGGTATAGTAGATTGTCGCCCCCGGGGTTGCGTCCGTCATGTTCACGGTGAGACTGCCGCTAAAGGTCTCCGCTGTCGGAGTTAACACTGGATTCGATGCCAGTTGCTGACCACTCAACAGTCCATACACGCTCAACTGATATTGCGCACCAACATATACTTTCCCATTGACCACCGTCGGCACTGTGAACTTGACCGCGTTGCCGGGGTTGTCGCGTAAGGGGTTCGTGTTGCTTGAATAGAGCGTGGTAGACACATTGCTTGCATTGTGGGCCATCAATACCGAGGGGCCGGAGGTCATATAGGCATCGGTTTCAAGGCTCCAGACAATGCCCTGCGCATTCCCGTTCGCAGATATTGCCGGATTCGCTCCCGGATAGCCGTACTTTTCAGAGGAGGTGGCAGTGGGGCCGGTTAGTTGTCCATTCACCAGGTTAAATGCTTTCAGAGTGTCAATTTGCCCCCAATAATAGACCATTCCGTTCCAATATGCCGGCGTGCTCCAGGCGCCCACGTTCCCCACCGCCCATGGAAGCTCCTGCACCACCTGATCGCCAGCGGTATTGTATCCTCCAAGATTCTGGCGATTGAGCAGGTATACTTCGCCCGATTTTCCAGCCTGAACCAACAGATATGGGTAACTGCCTGAGGTCTGAGTGGGAACAATCATGAGCCCTCCGGATGCCTGGTCCATATCCCACTCATCCAGTTGAGCCTGACCCGCCGGCGTGAATTCATCCTGAATGGTCGGCACACCATTGGTCAGGTCCAGATCAAGAATGCTGTCTCCGTATTCCATGCCGGTTGCATACGGCGTGGTCGCAGTGTAATCGCCGTTGCCGGTGGCCGCGAAGATCCGGCCATACGGATGATTGACCAGATCGAGCACATCGGCTGCAAGCCCTGCGCCTCCCATCCATACACCGCCTCCAACACCGTTAGGGGAGGTGCAAAACGCGCCTGTCTGCTTCAGCGTCTGTGCGTTGTATCCCAGAATCCACCCGTGCCACGGCCCGTTGTCGCCGTGAGAGCCGAATCCTATGTAGAGAATGCCATTGAGCAACAGCAGCCCCGGACGCTGGTTCTGCCATTCAGGGTCCAGGGTGAGCGTGCCGCCTGAGCTGCCGCTTCCTGTGCCGGTAACCGTTGCCGTGATGACAGCAGGTCCTCCATACTTCTCAGATCCCGAAGTTATATCCAGGGCGTGGAGCCGCAGGAAAAAGTTGGCGCCTTCCTGGGTAAAGCTCACCACATATAAAGTCCCGCTTGCCGGGTCGATGACCGGGGTCCCTGTTATCCCCAACTCCGGAATGATATCGGTGCCAACTTCATCCGAAGAAACCGTGGTGGCTCCTGCTGCGGCCCCGTGCGCCGTGGTAAGCATCGAGGCAAACCAGAGTGGGTTTGCGTTGGTGCCGCCATTACTGTCCGCATCGAAGGCATATACGCTGTCATGCTCGGTCGCAACAAACACCACATTGTGCGATTGCCCGCCGATCGTAATGTTCGGAAGATAGAGCGGCTGCGCGTATACGTATCCGTCCACTGCCTGCGAGAAGAGCTTGCCAAACTGCGCGGGGCTCACATTGGTTGTATTCAGGATGGTCTCATTGAGGTTCTGCCCGGTCCGTCCGATGTCATTGCGCCAGGTGGTAACACTAACCTGGGCATTCATCATGAGGCTGCTGGCCACGAAAAGAAGCCCCATCCCGAAGAGCATGCGAAGAGCGCTGCCCGGTGCTGTCATTGCCTTAGGCATTCCTGTCAAACTTGGCATGAACGTCCCCCTCCCCCCGGCACTTGTATTCCCCGATCGACGGCCCAACCTTTCTGCCCCAAAACCGTTAAGTGCTTTGCGCTGGCACGCGTAACTCCCTCTGCTTTCTCGTGCCGGCGAACCTGGCTATGCACACTGTCTCGTGTCTCCCGCCCCAGCAGGTGCTATCAAACGAATGGGACGACTGAACCGCTTAGTGGCTCCGGTGGCATGGACACCCCGTTCTGCCCAACCGTCCTCCTCTTTGTCGAGTTCAGACACGAATTCCGCGCCCGCCGCGAAACCCGCAGAGCCAGCATCAAACAGCTACATTTTTGTGTTGTTAAGCGATGTTGTCTTAAGAATTGGGGAACGTCGACACGTTTAGTTTACGATGAAAATTCGGAATAAGAAATCGCAAAGTAGTAACACTAGACGGTTACCATGCGAATAGGCCTTATCGTAAAAGGGTATGTGCAGTTGCGAAGGCCTCGGGAAGAAATATCGAAGACAATTTAAACAATCATAAAGGTCAAATGGAGAGGCGACGATCATTGCATTCGACGGCGGCCATATTCATCTCGCTTTACCGCGACGGAAGATTGTGCTTGCTACAATTCCCGCAAAGAGGCACGCTTATTGCAGGAGGGTCGCGATTGGCATGGTGATCGGGAAGTCTTCTAGGACGTTCATTCTCGCGTTGGTCTTACTCTCGCTGGCTGGTAGGCTGGCCGCGCAGAACTTGCCGGCGTCCAGGTCTCTCAGCATCGAGCATATAGCAGACGAGCGTGAACGGAACAAAGCTCTGCCCACAGCTTTTGCCTGGAGTCCCGGCGGCAAAAGCCTTAGCTTTATTCAAACCTCTCCAAGACCAGGCAAGGTCGCAAATAGTTCCAGAGCCAATGAAATTCGGAGCATCGATGTTGCGACAGGCCTGCAAAAGCTTCTTGTATCCGATGCCGAGATAACAGCTGCGTTTGGCGGCGATAGCCCCCATGGCGCGATAAGCAGCGATGAGGCCGGCGATGCAAAGCAGCTTCAGAGCTATGCCTGGGCCCCGGGCGGGCGCGCACTGTTGCTTTCCACTGGCTCTTCACTCGCATGGTTTGACCTCGACGCTCATACTTCCCGGCCATTCGAAACAGATCAAACAGATCTCAGTAATCCGCAGATCAGCCCAGACGGCCGTTTCGTCAGCTTTCTCGAGGGCCATACCCTTTGGCTGGCAAATGCCGCAACCAACATCGCTCATACCTTTGCGCCTGCGGGAAGCAGCGATCTGCGAGAGGGCGAACCAGACTGGGTATATCTTCACGAAATGGGATTGCAGTCGGCGTATTGGTGGTCACCGGATTCGTCCTCCATCGCCTGGATCGAGACGGACGATCGCGCAGTCGCCAAATACACCCTGCGCAGTGCCGATGGCGATGAGCAATCGATAGCCTATCCCAAGCCTGGCGGAGCCATTCCCATCGTTCGCCTATTCGTGCAAACGGTGTCTGGCCGCAAGCCGCTCCAGATCGACCTCGGCAGTGAAGCGAACGCATACATCCCCAGGGTGGAGTGGTTGCCAGACGACAAGCACCTGGCAATCGAACGTCTAACCCGCGACCAGAAGACTCTTGATCTTCTCCTTGCGGACGCGGGCACAGGCAAAGCGCGCGTGATCCTTACGGAAAAGGACGCCTATTGGATCAATCTGGGAAACGAACTGCGCTTTCTTAAAGACTCTCGCCATTTTCTCTGGTCCAGCGAACGCTCAGGTTACCGCCATCTGTATCTCTACGACCTCTCAGGTGGCGATCCCGTCCAACTTACCCAGGGGGACTGGGAAGTTACTTCACTGGTGGGGGCCGACGAAGCTGCGGGTGTTATTTACTTTACGTCGACCAAAGCCAGCCCACTCGAGCGCCAACTTTATAGCGCGCATCTGGATGGATCAGGCTTAACGCAAATCACGCGGGAGAAGGGTACTCACGACCCGCTGATCTCGCCCTCTGGCGATGCTTTGGTAGACGCTTGGTCTACTCGTACCACTCCACCTTCGCAACAGCTTCTGCGAACCGACGGAAGCAGGATTGCAAGCCTCAGCGCCAAAACCCAGGACGATCTGGCAGCGAATCAGCTAAGCACCATCGAGTTCCTTACCTTAAAGACACACATAGGCAAAGATATGAATGTCTGGATGATGAAGCCTCCGGACTTTAATGCCGCACGCAAATACCCGGTGATCCTTTACGTCGCTGGCGGACCTGGCGAGCAAATCGTGCGCGATGCCTGGGGCGGCGATATTTCTCTCTGGTTCTCTCTGATGGCGCAAAACGGTTATATCGTATTCGCTGCAGATAACCGAGGCTCCGCCGGATATGGCCACTTGTCTGAGGAACCTTTGCATTTGCGGCTATCCGCTGCGGAAATGGCGGACCTGCGGGACGGAGTTATGTATCTGCGCTCGCAACCCTGGGTCGATAAAACGCGCATTGGAATCTGCGGATGGGGATACGGAGGATTTCTGGCGCTTCATGGCATGCTTGACCGCCCATTGCTTTTCAAAGCGGGTTTTGCAGGTTCTGCGATTTCAGACTGGCATCTCTATGACGCGGTTTTCGCCGAGCGTTACCTGGAGGATCCGAAGCGAAATCAGGACGGATGGCTATCGTCTTCTCCCCTAGAGAATGCGCGCAACCTCCGCGCGCCGCTCCTGCTCGCACAGGCTACATTGGACGAAACAACTCATCTGGAAAATTCCCTGCTCCTGCTTGATGAGCTTTTGGACAGTGGGAAATATGCCGACATATTGCTGTTTCCGGACCGCCGGAATATGTTCGAGGATCGCGGGACGCGCCTGATTCTATTTCAGCGTCTCACCGACTTTTTTGTCAAAAATCTGTGAGGGGAGACCGCGGCGTCTGGGCAGTACACGCACTCGGTTAAGCATCGGCGCGAGCGGCCCGAAAGTCCCACAGAATTCCCAGGCCGGTCATCAGAGCGCATGTGACCCAGCACAGGCTCACCAGCATTACACCTCCAACCTGGCAGTAAAGCACCGTGTCGAAGGCGTGCAGTGAAATGACTTCGGCACACCAGCAACACAGAGAGAGTATTGCGCCGCAGGTGGCCATAATTCCACCGGCGCTGCCGCGAAGACGCTGAAAAGCCAGCCCCACTCCAGTTGCCGCAGCCGCACTCAAAACACCCAGCGCCACAATCTGCAAGGGTGTTCGATGGTCATACAGATTCTCCATCTTCGCGTCGCCTGCCAGCATGTCATGCAGCAGTAAGCGGATGCTGAACGCCATGTCCAGAAAGAGCCCCGCCTCCAGCACCGCAAGAACCGTGGCGAGTTTTCGCCGGCGCGGAATCCCGCGGCTTCCGGCCCATGCGATGCCGCAAGAAATCGCGGATAAAAGGTAGGCAATCAGCCCAATGATTCGAGTGGGGTTTAGCCATCCAGCGAGAGATAACATGGCCGGCTCCTGACTTCTCGGCATACATCTGCAACGGGTTCGCAACGTGCGCGACAATCGTGCGCTTCGGTTCCGGCACAGTCGGCCATGCGCGCGCATTTCCCGCGCAGCGGCATGCGTCTGGCGCAATGGTTCCGTCCTGGACCCTGTAAACCACTGCTTCTGGACTTAATTCTTCGGATCAGGCTTGGCGTCCGGCGATTGCTGCAAATCGGCTGACGCCGGCGTGGGTATGGTCATCCCCGTATAGGTGGACATACCGGCCAGTTGCTCCTGCCGCACCACGAGCGGTCGGGATAGGACCATTTCCAACGTGCTGCCCTGAGGGAAAACAATATCGGTCCCGCGCGTGAAAAGAGTAGTCAGAATTCCCGCTGCCGCTCCGGCGCCCGCTCCGATCCCAGCCGCCATCCCAACATTCCCTGTTCCCAATCCAACAAGGCCACCAACACCTGCGCCCTCTGCCGCGGTGCCGGAAATCGTTTGGGCATTGCGGCCCACGGTTCCGTTTTGCTCCACGGTGCCTTCTGCGTTCTTGACCTTTGCCCCAGTTGAGCCGGGAACATTGTCGACCGAGCCGGGAATCGAAATCTCCACACCGTTCGGAAAGATCATCGACGTAAGGTGCATTTGAAGCTGCGCGCGTCCTTTCACTCTGCCAGGCCGTTGTACGCTGTCGATAGTTCCTTTTACGTACATGCCGGCAGGGATCACTACTGCGTCGTCTTCGACCACAGGAAAATCCGATATGAGATATACCACGTCGCCGGGCCGCGCGACACGAGTGCTGACTTCATGCTTCAGAGAAAGCAGAACCCTGGTTCCAGCAGGAACCGTGTAAGTCTTCAGTCCGCCTTCCGCTGAGCCAGCGGCGCCGGGCGCTTGCCCCCACAGGCACGGAACAAAGAAAACCCACAGAGTACAATTAATTGCCAAAAGACGCGCCATGATAAACCTCCTATGCAACTCAGGATGCTCACGAGGATAAAGCACTATTTATCTCTCTGAATGCAATTTCAGCGTACACTTTGGTAACTGACGAGCCTTGCGGCATAACATCCATGCATCGCCTGATTAAACTTAGCGGTCGCTTCTCGAAGAAGCCAGAGATTAAAACCGTGTGTCGTCCTCGGCTTGAACTGCGTCAGTATCGGATCCGTGTAGCTCGGTCCGAATTCATTCGCCGGTTGCGTAATTTGGAGCGCCTGCGTAGAGAGACTGTCTGGCCGGTGTTATCTGGCGTGAAAGTCTACCTTATATACGCAGGCCTCCGAGCCGTCGTCAATCCAGTCCGAAGCGTCGATAAACTCAATTTTTTTCACAACGACTGTCTCGCCGGCACGATGGATATCCACAGATTCGGATGCCAGGTCCCAGATGAACACTTTCTTCTTTCCGGCTTCCAGGCCGTCGCGATAGGTCAGGTCGTCCGGGTAGGGGTGAGGATAGCCGCCAGCATCGAGCAACGACAATGCGAACCTAATGTTCGAGATATGCTTGCCGCCAAAGTTGCCAAACTCGACCCTGAGTTGCGGTTTCGACGGCGCACCTTGATGGTTGTAACTCAGTTCAACCCCGTCGATGACGACCGGGCATTTGGGCTCAGCACTCCCCGCTTCCGCTCGCATCACACAGCAAGCGAGATAGAACGCTAAAACCGGCAATGCGGTGTTTGCCTTCATAAGCGCTTTTCAACGGTTTGCGTACCCGGCCCCGCCACGTTCTGAAGAACTATAGTTTGCCCGCAAATGAGTTCTTTGTCAATGAATAATCGCTAGATTTGCCCGTTGGTGCCCATTCAGACCGAGCGGGCAAACGTGCCGAAATTGCTAAGAGCGTTTGACCAGGATCAACGGCTGCAACACGGTATCCGTGGCCCAGCTACCCTGAATTCGTCCGGTTTGGAATTCGATTTGAACCAAACAAATTCGGGCATTTACAGGTCAATCATTTCATTACAATCAGTTTTTAGTAAGGAGATATCGATCAGGGATGCGGGTTGAAGCGGCGATCCAGCCGATCGCTTGTGGAAAAAGTGAAAGACAGAACGGCGCCAATTTGCTCCCGGCTGCGGTTACCATAGCTCGTGAGAGCAATGTTGCAAGCGACATCCCTCGATTGAGTTGCATCTGCAAGCTGCGATCATACAGATCCACACTTTCGCCAGCCAAATACATCCGTGCAGCCAGGGCTGCGCTGTGCAAGGCAATCGACATGCCGTCGCCGGTGAACGAGGGGATCACCGCCGCCTGATCGCCAACACACCATAGGCCGCCAGGCCTTGCCGCAAGATATCCATATGGAATGGAAGAGATGGCCAACGGCCGCTCCCACAAAGCCTGCGCGCCCTGAAGGCGTTGCTTCATAAGTGGGTTTTCATCCAGGATCGCGGCCAGTAGCTGCGCCCATCCACCCAGCCTGCGCAATTCGGCGCGCCGCACTACCAGGCATAAATTGGCTGCATCTTCTTCCACCAGCGACAGGCCGCCATATCCGCCCTGAAAGAGAAAAAGTTCAATCCACTCTCGTAAAGCTTCTCTTTCGGCCCGCGCCAGTCTCCAGTGCAATTTGAAGCCAATCAGATTGCTTTGCCGGCCGTGCGCACGTGTCCATCCGCGAAGATCGTGTTTCCCATTCGCAAGAAACGCCGTTTGAGCGCACAGCGATTCTCCGCCGCGGAGTTGCGCAACCCACAAGTTATCGTGGTTTACGAGTTTCTCAACAAGTACGCCGCGTTGCACGTTGCACCCTGCTTCCGTTGCGCGTCCCAGCATGGCTTCATCCAGAACGCAGCGAGACAGCGCGAGTGCCTTGAAAGGCAGAGCTGCCTCTACCACCCTACGCTTTGCGGAAAGGCGTACATATCGGATCGTCGCTGCACCCAGATTCAGCGGCTCGACTCCAGTCTGGCGCAGATACTCCACAGCTTCGGGACTGAGAAATTCGCCGCAGACTTTGTGATGTGCCAAGTGCTCTTTCTCAACAAGAGTAACGCGGCGTCCGGCTACAGCAAGCCGTATCGCAACCATCGAGCCAGCAAGGCATCCTCCGATAACCAGATGGTCTACCGTACGGTTCGGCACACTCACCGCGGTTTCCTCCTTGCCACACATAGTCTTGCGGGCTTGAAGCCCCGGATCAGGACATCATGATCGGCGAAGCCTGCCTTGGCGCACATCCGCCTCCAGTCTTCCGGCACAAAGGACCGCCGGATGGAGATGGGACCATCGTGTTGCACAAACGGATGAAGCCCCGCCAGCTTTGAAAACACTCTAAAGAAATGAAAGGGAATCGCCGCGCGGGAAAGGTCGTTGATGAACCATCCGATCTGGGCATGATTTTCCATCCATTGCAGATATCGAACAATATCTGCCTCGGCAAGATGATGCGTGAAGAGAGAGCTGACGACAACGTGAATGGGCTTCTGCGGCGTAAATGTAAAAACATCTGAGCTAACCCACTGAATGTGGCTCGAAGCAGGGGTAGCTTCAGCGGCAATCGCTGTAGTGTCAGGATTCAAATCCAGTCCGGTTAGCTCTACAGCAATGTTGCGCGCCCCGGCCCATTGCTCGATTCGCCGAAGGCTATCTCCATAGCCGCTTCCAACGTCGAAGATGCGAATCGGGTCTGCAAAGGACGGCAGCGCAGCTGTTAGCTTGTCGAGCCAGTACAGCAGAGGCCGGTAAGCCATCGTCCAGCGGTTTGTTTTGGCAAGGTCACAGAGGTAGGTGCGCATCGCATCGCGGCTGCAGGGCCCATCCATAATCTCGGTAAGTTCTGCGCGGTGGCTGAAATCCGGCATATCATGCAGCATGGAAGAGCATGGTCTCAGCCGTCAATCCAGGTCCGAACGACATGGCACACCCCTGTTGCCCCGATTGTGCCTGCGCCATGATCTGCTGCAACACAAACATCACCGTCGCAGACGACATATTCCCGAATCGCGCCAGAATATCGCGCGAATACGAGAGCGCCTCTGCACGGAGGCCGAGGCTCTTCTCCACTGAATCGAGAATCGAGCGGCCGCCCGGATGTACCGCCCACAGATCGATGGACAGAGGTTCCTTCCCGCGCAATACCTGATCGCCAGCATCCCTTAGCGCGCGGCCAATTTCGCCTGGAACATGGCCGGAGAGTTGCATGTCGAATCCAGTGTCGCCAACACGCCACGTAATCAGGTGACTTGTGTTGGGGATACCAATCGCCAGAAAGCTATCGATGGCTAGCCCTTTGCGGCGCGCGCTTACAAGGCTTGCTGCGCAGCCGTCAGCAAAAAGCAGAAACGAGAGAACCTGCTCCAGATCCTGCGTTTCCTGAAAGTGGAGCGTGCAGAGCTCGAGGTTTAATATCAATACCACGGAGCCGGATTCAGAGCGAACAATGTGATGCGCTGTCTTCAGTGCATTAATGGCTGCGTAGCAGCCCATAAAGCCGATCATCGTTCGTTCGACCGAAGTGCTGAGTCCTAGATGCCTTACTACCTCAAAGTCCAGGCCGGGAGCGTAGAGTCCCGTGCATGAGGTAACGATGACGTGCGTTACGCTTCGGCGCTCCTCTTCCGTGAGTGCAAGGTTATCGAGAGTGCGTTGCGCCAGCAGAGGCGCGAAGCGCTCGAATAACTGCATGCGGCGTTCTGTCGTGGGAAAGTTTCCCCACTCATAGAGATGCTCCGCGTCTCGCCACAAACCATCGGCGGTAGCAAAAGGTTGCAGGAAGGAAAAACGGTGCTCGATAGCAGACTGGCGCGTCATGCGGCGAAATAAATTTCTAACCGTTCCCTCTGCCAGCATGCCGGCTGCAAAATCGATGAATTGCCGATGGACATCGTGTTGCGGAACCGCGGTTGCGATGCGATTGATGAATGCGGTCGTCATTGTTCCCCCTTTGCGGAAACGAGCCGCTACACTAAAGCATTTCGAGCTCGCAGTACAGCTATATGGTACACAAATGAAATTGTCGGCCTGGCATGTATCGAAGCATCCACTTCTCGACGCAACCCGTCAAGTCGTTCAACGCTGTGAATTTGGTCAATCCCGCAGGTCCTCTCTCGCAGACGCTTCGTACCGGGTTGCGCCGAGCGCAACATAAACAGTCACTGATGGGGCACAGTCTGCGGCCGACCAGAGAAGCCCTGGTCCGCTTTCATTTGCGGATAGGTACGTAAACCTGCCAACTGCAGCGCAATGTGCCAGACGAATGCCGGGTTGTCGCGAAGATAGCGCCAAAACAAACGGCGCGGGTTTTGGATAAGCCGGTGCAGCCATTGCAGGCCTGCGCTTTTTACCCACTGCCGCGAATCCTTGATGCGGCCCGTGTGGAAGTCAAAGGCTGCTCCTACGCCAAACATCAAGGCCGAGTCGAGCAGCGGAAGAAAGCGCATCATAAATCGCTCCTGCTTTGGCGCGCCTATGCCTACCCAGATCATGTCTGGCTTCAATTCGCGGATTCTGGTAGCCAACGACTCTTCCTCTTGAAGCGTCAAGTCGCGAAACGGGGGGGTATGAGTGCCAACGATATGCACCCAGGGAAAGCGTAGCGTGAGTCTTTCACGCAGTTCTTCGGCCACCCCATCGTTGCCGCCGTAAAGGAAATGTGTGCGGTTGGCGAACTCTTTGCGTCCCAGGATTTCCAGCATCAGATCCGGGCCGGCGACTCGTTGCATTTTGTTGAAGCCCTGCCAGCGGCCTACCCACACTGTAGGCGCGCCATCAGGCACCAACATGGTGGCGCGGGCATATACTTGGGCGAAGCCAGGATCGCGCTGCGCCTCCATAATGCCATGCACACAGACCATGCAGACATAGCCTTTACGGTGTAGTTCCAGTTCATCCGCAACGCGTGCGACCGCTGTTTCCATATCGAGCGGTTCAACTGGAATGCCGAGAACCATCGCAGTTTTGGGGCTTGATTCAAAGTTCATAAGGGATGCGCCTTTCTGCCTGGGGATGAACCTGAGTTTGCTTTAAGCCAACATTTCTCGTTGGGAAATGCAAGAGGGATCGATAGAGCTGCATATACTTTTCCGCGATGACAGGCGCTGAAAACTGCGGCAAAGCGATCGGTCCTGGCGCTGCTTGCCTCAGCGCAGACACCACCGCGTCTACGAACACTTCTACCTCTTGTCCGCTGAGGGAAACATAGTGGCAATAGCTACTACCCAACTCGCGAAAGGCCGGAATGTCAGAGCAGACCACACGGCACCCAGCCAATAGCGCCTCAGCGACGGGAAGACCGAAGCCTTCAATTTTGGATGGGGCCAGCAGCAACCTGCAGTTGCGATAGCACCAGTCCAATTGAGCATCGGAGATTCCGTTCAACAGGATGACCTTATTTTTCATGCCAGCATGGACGACATACTCCTGGATGGCAGATGTTTCCGGGCCTGGATTTCCCACGATCGCCAATCGCGTTTCCGCTGCAATCTGCCGCGCCCGCAACAACCGCTCAAAGACTTGCAGCGCCAGTACGACATTCTTGTTACGGCGGTGCTGCGCAACACAGAGGAGGAAAGGTCGATCTCCCAACTCCGGCGGCGCAGTCTCCATGGCGGGCAGCGTCTGCGGCTCAATCGAGTTATACACAACGGTCGCTTTTTCCGCGATGCTTGCATTCAGGCTCTTAAGCCGCGAAAGTGTGCTGTGGGAGACGCACGCGATTGCGTCCACGTTCCGCAAACAACGCCTCAACACAGCGCGATTAAAAAACACCTTCGGAAATCCGAAATTCTCCGGAATGTCGTACGGGTAAAGATCATGCAGCGTGACCACTGTCGGACAGTGAAATGCACGGTGCTGAACTGGCGCGGGGTAAGCAAGGTGAACGATATCGGCATTCAGTCGAGCGGCTAGCTTCGGCAAGCGTGTATAGAACCACAGGTTGCGGCTCAATGCACTGTTGCCAATGGGTGCGGAGTCCATATGCAGCCGCGCATCGCCATGCGGGGTCGAATCTTGAACGAACTCCTGTTGCCACGGCGCGGCCACCAAGTGCACTTCTGCAATCTCAGAGCGTGTGAGCAGGCAGCGTGCCAGGTTAATGGCGTGCCTCGGGATGCCAGACAGTTGGCCGGAACTGGACGCAAGCGCGATGACAACCCTCATAGAGTCTCCTCGATTGCTCTATTCAATGTAGCCAGCATCAGGCTGAGAAGCGCGATGGACCAGAGTGGCAAGGACAGGTCAAATCGCTCCGTATCGCCGAGCCCACGGATGACAATGAAGACGATAAGGCCGAGAAGTATAGGCTTGAGTTCAGGCCGGGAGACGCGTCGGACCTGAAGATAGAAGCTTCCGTAGATGCCAATGAACAGGGCGATGCCAACCACTCCATAGGCATAGAACTGCTGCAGCAGTTCATTGTGTGCGTGCCACGCCTCGAATTGGTCGGATCCGAAGGGCGGAATCACCTTCCAGACCGAGTCGAATCCGTGGCCAAACCAGGGCCGTTCCAGCGATCGATCGAGGATGAAGGCCCAAATGCCGATGCGTCCTGTAAGTGTTTCAGCCTGATTGCCGGCGTTGCTGTAGACCTCGTAGTAAGCTGCAATCAGGCCCGAGAAGGCCGCCAAGACAGTAGCCCCTGCCGCAACGATCATGATCTTGGTGCGGCGTCGAATCGTTGTGCTGATAAATAGCAGGAGCAATTCGCTCGCCAGAAAAGCAATCAACGTTGTCTTGCTTAGACTGCGGAGTAGCGAGATTGCCAGAAAGATTGCGGGGAATCGCCAGGCTCTTTCACTTAGGATCAGTAGTTGCGCCAGGAAGATGCCGAATGCACATGTGAAGCCGATCGCATTAGGACTGAAGAACTCATCGTTGCCCGGGCGAAGATCTTGCATCGTGGGCGACAGCCACATCACGCAGGCAATGATGCAGGCGCCGATGACATAACCTTTGATAAGTCGTGAGGCTACTTTCTCTGCCGGTCCGGAGCGAAGAAGCAAGAAGACCATCACAACGTCTGCCGCCATACCGCACCAATAGGCCATCGCAACGGGGATTGAGACCGTATCGCTCCAATAAAGGCTGCAAAGCGAGAAGCCGAGGAAGGCAACGACCCAGCGGAAGCAAGTCACGCGCAAGGTCAACGGCTTGATTCCCTGAGCGGGCCCAAAGGAACAGAACACTACGACGCCGAGCAGCAGCATGTCCAGTATGAAGTTAACGACGGTGCCCAGTCGCGGATCGGATTGAAAGAATAGGTAGGTGATGCACAGACGAGCCGCAAAGTATAGACCCACTGTTGCGGGAATCGATGGCAACGCCAGACGCGTCTTGCCGTTTATTATCAGGTCATCATAGTGGGCAATCATGCATCCTCGCAGACTGCGTAAACGGCAGTAGCTTGCTGATGCGCATGGTTCATATCGAACAGAACGCGGACGAGAGGGTAGTACATCGCCAGCGTGATGAACCCATATGCCAGCCTTGCGATGGCAATGCCCTGAATGCCGAATCGTGGCGCGAGGCAGAGCATCAGCATCAGCATTACCGCGCCGCCAGCCAGGTTGAACCATGTAACAATCCGCACGCGCCCCAGCGCCAGCAGCGCATAGGTGGCCGTCACGTTCAAACCCATCAGGGCAGAACTCCAAATGATTACGGCAAGCACCGGCGCCGCTCCCCGCGCGATCTCAGGTCCCGCCCACGCATGCAGAATGCGGCTGCCAAACAACAATAGAACACCTGTGGTCATAGCGACGAAGGCTACATTACATACAAACGCGATAAGCACCGGACTCTTAAGAGAAGCAGCGCTGGAAGAGGCATTGCGATTAGAAAGATAGGGAAATAGAAAATGCAATCCCGAAGCTGCAAAGCCAAAGATAGGCTGTGCCATCTGCGTGCATAGCGCATACGAAGCTACAGCCGCCGCACCAGCCGAAACGCCCAGCATCAGCCGATCTGTCTGGCTGAAGACGACCCCCGAAACTGCCTGCAACCAGCTGAACGCACCAAAGCTAAGCAAAACGCGCAATGCGTCGCGGTCAAACGCAGGTATGAGTGACTTAGCTGCTAGCAAATGCTTCAGAGCAACAAGCTGCAGCTGCAAGCCCGCAACCATCATCAACCCAGTCACCGCCATCATGACGGAAACGTTGTGACTTACAAATGTCAGTCCAGCAGCAGCGGCAAGCGCCAGCAGCCTGGCCAGAATGCTGACGCGGACAGCGGCTCCATAGCGTTCAAACGCACGCTGCGTGCTCACGCATACGCTTTCAACGGCCCGCACCGCCATCAATACGCTCGCCATGCGCAGCGACCACAGGCAGGATTGCCGCAATCCTGCGTCCGCGGCTGTCACATGCGCAGCTACCAGCGGAGAAAGGATCCATCCGATTACGGCAAACACAATGCCAAGCACCAGATTAATGCCCATCATGCTGCGTACCGCGCGCAACAATGCGGCGTTATCGCCAGCACCTCGTCTGTTGGCGACATGCTGAATGTTTGCGTCGCCAAAGCCGGATGCGATGATGCCTCCGGTGCTAACCGCGGCGGTTGCCACCGCCCACACGCCATATTGCGCTACACCCAAGTTATGCAGCGCGACCGGCGCCACCACCAGCATCCCGATGGGATAAGCCGCATAATCCAGAAGTCCATATGCCGCATTGGAAAGGTGTGTCCTCATCGCACACCTCTGGTTCGCGGCAACCAGACCTTCAGGCGCTGCTGAAATGTATTGCCTATCTGATTTGCGAGTATCTTGACTGGATCACTCTCCGAAACCAGCAACCACTGCGATTGCGCAAGAAGCAGGACTGATGCAGCGACGACCGAAGTAGCCGCGATGAGAAGCGCCAGGAGCGGCCTCGGAGGAAACGACTTCTTTTCGGGAATGCCCGGCGCGTCGATCACACTCACGACGGGAACGTCCTTTGCCTCCTGAATGCGCGCCATCTCGTATTGTTGCGTCAGCAGTTCGTAGACGGATTCCTGCACCTGCACTTCGCGGTAAAGTTTGGCATAAGGCACGGCAAGGCGCGGCAATTGGCGCAAGGGCGGATACTCGCCGTCGCTATGGCTTCCAGACGATTCGTCCTCACTCGTATTGCTAAAATCCGCAGGAAGAGCCTTCGACGATCCGCTCATCTTCGCAATTTCACTTTCCATTACGCCGATTCGCGCTTGCGCTGAACGCACGCGCACATTTTCATCGCCGTAGATCTGGCGCAATGAATCGAGACCCGCCTGCTCCACAATCAATTGCGCCTGCAACCGCGAATCCGCGTCCACCATCGCGCGTGTTTGTTCCTTGATGTCGATGGTGGAGTGGTTGCTTGAAAACTCGCTCAACCGTTGCTGAGCCTGTTCGAGATCGCCCTTCACGCTTTCCAGGCGCTTCTCGATGAACAATCGCTCCTGATGCGCCGATGACGTGTTGGTGCGGTTCACCAACTGGTTCAGTTCATCCAGATAGCCCTGCGCGATATCGCGTGCGCGGACCGGATCATTGTCGGTAACGGTAAGGGTAATTACGCCGCTCTTCTTGTCATCCACAATCTTTGTTCGTCGCGCCAGAACCTTCGCTGTATCGATGCGATAGCGCTTGTCATACACATGCTGCAGATCGAAGCGATCAATCAGGCGTCCGCTGACCGAGCCGCTGCGCAGCAGATCGATGAACAGCGATGTGTTGCCACCGCCGCCGAGCAGTCCACCAGCCAGCATGCCAAGGCTGCCCAGGCTGCTTCCGCCCCGCCCCGCCAGTGCCGCCAGCATGGCGGCGCCGCCCATGCTGTTGCCAGGCGGCATAATGCGAGCGCTGGACTCATATTGCTTCGGTAACAGGAAAGCGATTGCAAGCCCCAATACCAACGAGATACCAGCTGAACGCGCCAATGTGCGCCGCTTCTCCCATAGCAGTGAGGCATTACCTACCCAATTGGGAACCGCCCCGCGATCATGCGCATTGTTTCCTTCAGCTGAGGACGATCTCGCGTCATCCGCGGTTGGGGCGATCTGCTGCACACGGTCATCCTGCGCGGCGGATTGAAAATGATTGGCTACGCTCATAGCACACCAGCCACGGCCGCGGTGATGGCTATCGATGTTCCAATCTGCGCCACTGTCAGCAGATTGCGCCAGAAGACAGAAGCACCGATGATCTTCTGCGGCACCACCACTACGTCGCCTGCATCCAGTCGCGTCGCCAGCACATCGTGGTCGAAGAGCGATCCCGACCTGCGTCCAACCACGGACCCATTAGCGCGGATAATGAAGATGTCTCGAGTGTTGGCGATCTCTGTTGCGCCGCCGGCGCGCCGCAGATACCATCCCGCTGTCTTGTCGGGCGTGAACGTGATCGCCGTGCTGTTATACACTTGCCCACTCACCAGCACAAAGCCCGGTCGCTTGGGAATACGCAGTACATCTCCGGCACGCACTTCGATGTCGGCGGGGGTATTCTCCCAACTCGCAATATCGGTACTGATGTGGATGACCAGCCTGCCGGTAACGGGCTGGCTCTTCAATCGCGCCAGTACCTGCTCTTGCTGTTGAGCAATAAGTTGCAACGTTGCCGATTGGTCGTTGGAGCCAAGGCTGGGGCTCATGCGCGCGGCAGTGGAACTGGTCTCGATCTGTCGAATCAGTTCTTCACGGCTCCTTTCCTCTAGTCGCCGCACTTCGTCTCTCAGTAGAACAGCTCCTGCCGGATAGCTCGAGTCGCGCAATCCCCCCGCACGGCGCAAAATCGAACTGAGCCGCTCGCCTTGTTGAATGCCATAGTTGCCCGGATGGGCTACCTCGCCTTCAAGCGTGATCGAAGAGCCGATGTCGTTCCACCCGGCTATCTGATGCACAGTTAGAACATCCGCTGGCTTGAGCCGCACATCCGCGCCGCTGTCGCCATGGAGTACAGCATCCCCTATGCGAATTGAAGCGCGTTCACTCACAACCGTGGTCCCATCGACGACGCGGTAGCTGGTCAGGTCCGCGCTTTCAAGCAATGCATTCCGCTTGAAGCCGCCGGCCATGCGAACGAGCTGTGCAGCCGTCATACCTTCTGAGAGCGAGTAGGCGCCGGGTCGAAGGACTTCGCCGGCAACGGTAACCTTCGGCGCATCGGCTTCGTATCGGCCGTAAATGCGGATCGTGTCAAATGGTTTCAACGCGATGTTGTTATTGCCAATCAGCGCATCGGGCAAGTTGAATTCGATGGTCTCTGGATGCAAATCCGGCGAAACGAGCCGCACGATTTCGGCATTGTCCGCGGGCTCCGGCAACAGATCCTGATAGCTATGCAAAACATCGCTCAGACGCATGCCATCGCGATACGATACGCGTCCAGGTCGAACGACATGCCCTTGCATATAAATAACTCGCTGGCTATAAGGCAGAATCTGCGAAACGTGAACGCGGTCTCCGTCATGGACCGCAAAGGTTGCCATAGCAGCTTGCGAACTCTCCGGGCTGCTCGCCGGTGGAAGGTCAAGCGTGACCGTCTCCCGCTGCTGGTTTGCGTCAATACGCTCAATTTCAATGTGTCCCAATTCCGCGGCTACGGTTGCCCCGCCTGCATCCTCCAGCACTGCGGCCAGCGTGGACTTGTCTTTCAGTTCATAGATAGCCGGCCGTTTGACTGCACCGTAGACGGCGATCTGCGGTCCCGCGGGAGGCGCCAGTACTGTGTCTCCTGCCTCTAGGCGATCTTCATTCTGCACACCGTGTAACAGAAAATCGTAAAGGTCAATTTCACCGATCAACTGCTTGCCGCGATAGTGGCGCAAGATGCGTAACGATCCAACGCTTGTGGGCCCGCCAGCGGCATAGAGCGCATTCAATGAAGTAGCGAGCGAGCTGATATCGTACGCGCCAGGCCTTTGCACATCGCCCACCACATAAACGCGAATGCTGCGCAAGTGGGCAATTGTGACCGCGACCTTGACATCGCGATACTGCGGCTTCAGCGCTTCAGCCACAACGTTCTGCACTCGTTCCAGCGTCAACCCAGCCACCTGAACCGCACCTGACTCCGGAAGCGCGATGCGGCCCTCGCGATCAATCACACGCGTAAAGCTCTGTGAGACTCCGCCCCATAAGTCAATCGAAAGACTGTCGCCAGGTCCCACAACGTAGTCCGGTCCCGCTGGAACATCGAGCGGAACTTCACGCGCATTGAGGGCAAGCTGGTTGCTTTCAAACCCATCGCGATGCAGAAAAACATCGGAGCCAAATCGCTTCAATTCGCCGCTCTGCTCCGGAAGTTGTGTATAGAGGTCGCGAAGCGATAGCAGATTGTAAGGAGCCGGCTGATGCAAGACTTGCGGCTCGCTGGTGGTGCTGCGCTGTGTGTTGCTTGGCTGCTCCCCCGACGCTGTGCGCATCCGCTTGGCACGCATTGCACCCATTCCACTTGTGCCGTCGATTCCAGGGTACGTCTGCTGCGATATGCCTTGTGAGCGCGCGCTGATGGGCTGGCCAGCTCCCTGCAAAGCGAGCCCTGACATTGCAAGACGTGAGGATACGGAGTCTTCGTAATCGGCGGCGGTATCGCTTTGCAGATCGGCGTCTGACACATAGCCCCGCGCACGCAAGAATATCGTGACATTGGCTCGAAGTTCGGGACTGGATGCAATCTTGCTGTACAGCATCTCGTCGGTAATCGAGTCAGCCTGAATGGGCGCGCCTTGTTGCTCTGCCAGGGTGGACATCAGTGACTTCAATTCCACGAGCGCATCCGGTTGCTCTTGAAGAACAGCGAATATCTTGTCGGTGGAGAGAGCCGCGGGCGTGTCGGAACCCTCGGTGGCCCCGCTGCCTCCCTCTGTTCCAGTTCTTGCAGTTCGACCGCTTCCAGTGATTAAACCTGGCTCCGCGGCCCCTCCGCCAACAGGATTCGCTGACTGCCCTGAGTCACCCGAACCATTTGTGAGCTGCGATAAACCTGACGATGGACTCGTTGCCGTCGTTGCATCCTGTTGCGTCTGCGCTTGCATGCTCGGGGCAAGTGCAAGCGCGATCAGGACTCCTTGCAAGCCAAGACGCCGCAGTCTTCGAGGAGACGTGTTGGAGAAATTGATCATTGAGAAAGTTCATTTCTGTACTGCCGCCAGAGGATCGACTCGAAGAGATAACGCATCCCCTCAAGGAGGTGAAAGCGCAGCCTGAAGACGATGAAGTGAAGTTGCCTGCTATAACGATTCACGCGTGCTGCCAAGGTCTCGCCAGCCACAGCGTGAACGATGAAGGGGGGCAGACGGCGAGGCACTAAAACCAGCCACGATGAACGCTTGGGGGCCACTCCCGCCCCCTCCAATTCCTTTTCCAGGAGCAGGTATAACTTACTGCCTGGGGACGCTGCCAGCACCGAGCGGTGCGCATACAAATCCACCCAAAGTTTTGCCGTAGCAGGAACCCGATCGACCGTCCAGCTAGTCAGTGCTTTCGGCGCAAATTGACCCATCACACGCGTAACCAGAAGGATTGATACGCCCAGCCTTATGCATGTTTGCGGATGACCGGCAACTTGTTGCTCAAGGTCCTTCCAGAACGCGACATCGTCGTGGCGCGCGATCACATGGCGGCGAAACTCGATCATGTGCGCGGCCCGCCAGAACGGAAGGCACACATGCTTGAAAAAGTGAAGCGCTTGCCCCAGGAAGAGATCGACTGGTGGGAGTACAGGCATGCTGATGCCATGAAAGCGCAGTTCTTCCGTGCGCAAGAGTAAGGATGGACGCCCAGCGAAGACGTGTTCCATGTGTAACTCCGCGGAACGGGTCATGCCGGGTTTGTAGATGTCTTTCAGAGAACAGGCTCGCCCTTCGTTCGCCTTGAAGTCCAGGTTCTTGCTATCCTGGGCGTCGAGGCGGTAGCCGACATCTTCAAGGATTCTCCGTGCTTCACTTACGCTTTCGTCCGACACGAGAAAGTCCAGGTCGAGCTGCGACCGCAACTCCAGCTTCGGTACCGAGATTGGACATAACGAGAAGCCTTTCAGCACGGCGTAGGAGAGTCGTGCTTCCTGAAAACGCCGTTGAATTTCCGCCGACTCAGCGATCATTTCATTGATTCGTTCCGTGTTGTCCGCAAGGTTTTGCCGCAAGCGCGTTAGCACCGCCGGCGGCAGCAGCTCAAGCAGATCCAATTCCTTGAGTCGATCGAGAAAATAGAGCGCCAGCCCGCTCGTGTCCAGCCAACGCAGCAAGTCGGTCCACTCCTTTCGCGAAAGGTGCAGCAAGCGCACATATTCCATCCGCAATGGCTCGCAGAAAAGCAACAGAACCGCCTCGCGCAATTGCAATGCACGGCTGAGTGAGTTGCTGGACGAATTGGCATGAAAGGAATGCATAACGTTAATGTGTGTACATCTCTGGTTCGCCCAGGCTCCCGGCCTGCGGCAGGTGGCGCAAATAAAGCACGATCGACCAGATCTCGTCGTCGCTCAGCATGTTCTTCGACCCCGGCATCCCAGAGGGCCAGATTCCGTAGTCGATGATCCACTTCAACTGACCGTCGCTATAGGACTGCACGTCCTTTCCCGCCAGAGATGGCACAGGGGGAGACATGCGATCCGCAAAGGGCACGCCGGTGTTCTGGCCATCCTGCCCATGGCAGGCAATGCAATAATGCGAGAACGCCTCCTTTCCATCGGCGACCCCCTCGGCATTGTCTTTGAGTGGATTCTTTTGCGACCTGTTATGCACGAATATCTTGCGCTTCGCCCAATTCATAATCGCCGTTTCTCCTTTGCCGGGCGGATCAGCCTTACAACCCGACAGCAGTATGACCAACAAGGATGCTCCGGCGATGAACACGCGGCTTCTCGACATGCGCTTACTCCACAACGTGTACGGTAAGCATCATCTGCCCGTGGCCAGATCCACAGAAGACGGAGCAGTGGCCAACAAACGTACCGGTCTTGTCAGCGGTGAAGGTAAGCTCGCTGGTCTGGCCCTTGTTCACTTTGGTCTCGATGCCGAGTTCCTTGAAGCGGAGGCCGTGCGTCACATCCAGGCTCTTAAGAACAAGCGTGACCATCTCGCCCTTTTTTACGGTGATCTCGCTGGGCGTGAAAGCAAAGCGCTGAGCCGTTACTTCGATCCGGCGCGGAGCGGGCTGTGCGGAAGCTGCTCGCGTGAACACAGGTGTTGCCAACAGCATTGAGGCTAAGATGGCGAACAATGTTGACTTGAGCTTCATGCAAAGATCCTTAACAGAAGATTTCGGCGGAGCCGTGCCTTCATTCCGCTCACCATCCTGATACGTTTGTGTGTGCCGCGGTTCAATCCTCACTCGGCGTCACTGCCGCAGGCGGTGTGGCGGAACTGCAAGTAGCAGAACTACAAGCTGTTCCGAATCTAGCCAGCTCTCCACAGCGAGTTGTCATGTCGCTGTAAGCCGAATGTCACCGGATTGTTACGGCGTTAAATCGGCGGGAAGTTGTCGCCAACTGCGTCGCCAGCAAACGCATTCCTTCTGTAGTCGAGTGTGGCAGAATCGGCGTGGAGCGGCGCGGGGAAAAGTGACAATCGATTGACAAATCTCAGACGATCTGGCGACACATGCCCCAACTCAATCCGCTACTGTTGCAGATATGTTGAGATCAGTCTTCAGTCTCAAAAACCGCCCCGCCGCACACGCAATCCGCTATCTCGGATTGGCGCTCGCCGTCGCAACTGCGCATCCCGGCTTCGCGCAGAATACGCCTCTCATCTCTGGAGGCGCCGGCTTCTTCACCAGCACCGATTCTGGGAACACAAACTATCTTCCGATTGTCGAGCCACTGCTTGCCGCGCCTCTCGGCAAACATGTGCTTGTAGAGTCGCGCGCCGCTCTACTGGAGAGCTTCTCGCCCAATGGCGGTAACAAGCCGGGCTACAACCACATGCACTCTATCGGCCTCGTTTACCTGCAAGGGGATTACATTGCCTCGCCGCACTTCACCATAGTCGGCGGCTACTTTCTCATCCCGTTCAATACCTACAACGATCGCCTTACACCAATCTGGATCGGCAATTTTCAAGATGTTCCTCTGATTTTGTCTCTTGGCATCTTGTCGAGTGGCAGCGGCCTCGGAGGCATGGTGCGCGGCAACGCCATCGCACGAAACAAATACACGATAGATTACGCCTATTTCTATTCCACCCGCAGCGCCAACGAGCAGTTCAGCGCTCATCGCGGCAATGGAGGCCGCTCGACTCTCTACTTACCCGAGCAGCGCCTTGAATTGGGACTCTCCTATGATCGTCTCTTGCAAGGAACGCACGAGAATTTTTACGGAGCACATGCCTGGTGGGAATCGAGTGACACTGGCTTCCGTTTGCGCTCCGAGTTTGCCCGCGGCCATCATGCTCAGGGTTATTGGGTCGAGGCCGACTATCGGATGCAAGCGTTCGGAGGTGCTGACAGCGTGATTGGCCGTCTCGAACCCGTCTTTCGTTTGCAGCAGACCTTCCGCCGCGACACTGTAGTCAGCGACGGCCTGCCGCCCGTGAATACGCAACGTGCCGACTTTGGCCTCGATTACAACCTGCCGCATAACACCAGGATTCTTACCAGCTACGCGCGGCAATTCTCCGCGACTGGCGATCACAATGTCTGGGAGACAGGGATCGTTTATCGGTTCCTCTTCCCCGCCTGGAAAGGAAAACAGCAATGAGCGCGAGGAATTTTGTGTTTGGAGCCTTAGTCCTGGTTTCGGTTTCTGTACTAGCGGTCGCCGCACAGCAAAGCGGCGCGCCACAGGCCAAGCCGTTCAAAGATCCGACCCGGAGTCAAAGCGGTCAGTCTCAAGATGACGGCCAACGCGTTTTTAAGCAGAACTGCTCTCGCTGCCACACCGCGCCCGAAGGATTCTCGCCCAGTATATCCGGCACCATCGTGCGCCACATGCGCGTTCGCGCATCGCTCAGTCAGCATGATGAAGAAGCGCTGCTTCACTTCCTGAACCCGTAGCACTCCCGTCTATTGGAGAGTTGAGCTAGCGGCTCGCGCGAATCGAGGTGGTCGCTTTGTCAATAGATAGGGTGGGTATCGGGCTCGTACGGACGGCCGAATTTGTTCAGGTGTTCTTGCTGTTCCGGGCGGCCGCCGCGAATCTCGCCGAGATCGGCTACCTCCCCAGCAATATGGACTCGGCGCGTGAGCCGATCGAGGGAACTCTGCTTCTGCCCTTCGATCCACACGTGCATATCGTAATCGCCATCGGGAACTTGCTTCAAGTGAAACACGCCGAGCGGATCGGCAAATCCATAATACGGCGTCGCCAGCGCAATCACCACCGCACTCATCTCCGAATGGATGTTGCAGAAAATGTAGGAGACGCCCTCGCGCGAAAATACCACGCTTCGTGTCGAACCCGCTTCATAAAGTCCGAGGTCGAAACGCCGTCCATCGAAAAGCGAAAACACGTTGTGAAAGAAAGGATCGGCATTTGGAAATGCGACGCTGCTGCCAACAGGTACAACCAGCAAGTGTGGCGTGAACATCTTGTTTTTCTGCAGCAGGGTAAAACTGCCGGGTGTGATGGGTTCCGAAGTACCGTCATGCAAAGGACTCAACCAAATCACTGCCGGTGGCGTCTTCTCGGCACTGTGCGCCGTATCGCGTTGTGCGGGGGCTAGTCTGGCAACCACCTCCGCCCGCAGCGCCTGCATAGCGGGTATCTGCGCGTCCATCCGGCTCGCGCAACCAGCCAGCACCGTCCAAAAAACAAGCCGTCCAAAACTTGTGCGAGGCATCAGAATTTGTACCCCGCGCCAATGCCAATTGCATCACTGAAATACGTTGGCCCCGGGCTGAAGTTGGTCCACAGTCGCCTGTACTCTAGAGAAAACAGCAAATATGCGCTCGGGCTGTAGATCACATTCGAGAAGAAGGCGCGGTTTCGTGCAAGCCCTGCATACGACGCAGGGGGCGAGTACAAAAGGGCTTGCTGAATCTCTTTGGCGAACGGATTGTCTGCGCCGTAACCCGCATTCATCTCCACTTTTTGACCTGCTCTTGCTTTCAGCTGTGCCCAGCCGCCTACATCGTCTATCGCGCGAGGAATCTCGGTCGAGCCGGCATACAGGTAGAAATAATTCACATATCCACCACCGCCTAGCCCCGCCAGCGCTTGCCCTCGATACGCGTTGGCGATCATCTCAAAATACCTGGTAATAGGCAATCGCAGGTCCATCGTGCCCGCCCATGCGTCATAACTGTTCCCTAAGGCCGTGCGATGCGGGCTGAAGTATCCGCCTGCGCCAATCTCCGCGCCAGTGCTGTTCTTGCCGTGCTCTAATGCAATCCGCGCCTCGGTTCCTGGCCAGCGGCTGCGCTCTGTTTGCGTTATCGTCGCGGTGCTCGGTGTTGAACCTGGCAACTGCGGGTCAAAGGTATCGATCAGAGCTGCCTGCGCCTTGATGCGTGAAGAGTCAGAAATTGTAAATTGATGAGACACGCCAATCTGTGGAATCCAGTTCCACAGATTGCCCGCCCATGCCAATTCTGGCTGCGCGATAGCTACTAGCGAAGATGGTTCGTTCGGCTCAAGAATGCTGCGGTCCAACTCAAAAAAAGCCTCCGTCTTCGGCCAATGCAACGTTGCATGCACAGTACGCAGTCGCAAAATCCCACTGGCTGCATAATTTGACTGTGTGCCACTCGCAAAAAAATCCACGCGAAGATCCGCATGGCTGCTTGCACCGAACAAATGCGGTCCTCGCGCATCCAGCCCCAGCACAGTCTGCCGCACCGATAGACCGGTACTACCGGCGCCTGGAAGCGCATAAGACGGTGAGGCAGAGACATCCACTTGCCTCGTGTTCACAAAGCCGTTCAACAGAAGCAGCCCACTCACCGTCAACGGATACTTCGATTGCGTCTCCACTTTGGTTACGTCATGTGTCGCGATCTGTGACTCCTCGATTGCCTGCCGCTCTCGAATCTCCTCAAGCGTTGCGGCACCTCCGGCTGCGGCTTCAGTGCCACTTTCATTCGCGGTTGCCGCTTGTGGCGCGGGCAACGAAGTAGCCTTTTCTGCCGCCATTTGCTGTTGCAGCGCCATAAGCTGCTGGCGCAGTTCAAGCAATTGCTTTTGATAGGCCTCCATCTGTGTTTGAGCCTGAGCAACCGCCGCTGTCAGCCGATCAATTTTCTGCTCTGTCGTCTCCAACGCTGGAGTCTGCCCGGTTCCGCTTTGTCCACCAGCCAAAGCGCTCTGGCAACAGAGAAGTAGGAGCACCGCAGCTGGCGCAAATCGCCCCCCCCGCGGAGTCTTTCCGAAGATGCGCGCTTCCCCACTGTATTCTGTATTGACTCTCATGGCGTCAGCACTCTGCTCCGTGCAGGGTTGGCAATCATGGTAGATTCTGGCATGTGCCTGGCTACGGTCAAACGGAAGATGGTCTCTCCCGCACGGCTGCTCACCAGTCTTACGCCGCCGTCATGCTCGCGCGCAACGCTCCATGCCAAAGTAAGGCCCAATCCTGTGCCCTTTTGTTTTCCTTCGCTCACAAACGGATCGAACAGGCTATCGCGAATCCCTTCTGGCACGCCCGGACCGCTGTCTTCGATGGTCACACTCACGGTCTTACGCTCCGCGCTGAGTGAGACTCTCACTTCGCGCAGCCCCGCGTTCTCGCGCGCAGACTGGCACGCATTCAGCAATAGATTATAGACGGCGCGTTCCATCTGCTTGGTATCCACCGCTGCCGTGGTGTCCGCGCTGGTCTTTTCCAACAGAATTGTGACTCGTTCTGCGTCCGGATGCGTCTTCACCAGCGCCATCGCCCGGCCGACAAGCGCGGACAAAGTGGTCGGCACCCGCTGCAGAGCAGATCCCGTGCGGCTGAAAATCAACAGAGAGTCCAGCATATCGGTTGTCCCGTTCACCGCAAGCCGGATCTCTTCAAACAGTTCGGCGCGCTCGCTCGATGGCAGTGTCGGTGATGCCAGGAACTCCGCATTGGCATAGACCGCCGCGAGGTAATGGCGCAGATCGTGGGAAACAGAGCTCGCCATGCGTCCGATCGTCGCCAGCCGTTCTGACTCAAGCAAGGCGCGGTTCGTCTTCTCAATCTCATCGCGCATTTGCGCAAATTCATGGCTAAGGTATCGCACTTCTTCTGTGCCATCCGTGGGAAGCGAATGCTCCCGGTCGCCCTCGCCAAAGGCGCGAACACCAGCCGTCAGCAGTTCCAAAGGCTGCGTCACCATCCGCGCCAGAAACAGCATCAGCATCGAACCTGCGGCCAGTGCCAGCAGGCTTACCCAAAAGACCAAGCGGTTGATCTCCCGCTCCGCTCGGTCCGCGGTGTCAAACGATTTCATCACTACGAGCTGCAGCGGCGTCCCCGCTCCACTCGTCAGATCCTTGCTTGCCGTCAAATAACGCTCTTGGCCGACCATAGCAATAGTCGAAGAACCGTCCTGGCGAAGCGAATCGGTCATCTTTTGCAAAGCGTCCTGCTTGTCTTTTGGCAGTGTGCTCACTGCAACTTCACTGCCTGCGAAGAAGGCCGCTTCGACGCCGGCTCCGCGCCCCACTGCGCGAAGGAATTCCCGGTCGATTGCATACCCGCTGATGACAAACCCCAGCAAGGTTCCGTTCTTCTGACTGCCAAAATAGAGCGGTCGCACAGAGTATTCATAGAGCCGGCCATCGCTCAACAGGTAATGCTTTGACTCGTCGGCGATCACCACCTGCAGGTCGCGCCTCAAGACATCTGCATTGGTTGCGCCCGTAGCGTATGCAGCCTGCACCCTGTGGTCTCCGTCTGCGAGCGCGAAAAGGTCGTTCCCGCTCGTCTTCCAAAAGTCCACGGCATCGTCGGCTATCGTCTGCTGGTCGTTTGTCGTCATCAACGCTTTCAGGCTAGGAAGAGCAGCCATCAGTGTATTTTCGCGCTCAAGCGCATTCAAGCGTCCCGATTCCAGATCCTGGAATGTCTCAACAGAGTGACCCAGGTCCGTCTCAAGATTTGCATGCACTTGCCTGCTCAACTGACTGCGAATAATGTATAGGCTTGAAGCCGTGGTCCCGGCGATAATAAGCACCAGAGAGGTCAACAACAGCACGCGTGTACGGATTCCTGGCGTGTGTTTCGTGTTCGGCACTGAATCCTCTCTCTTACGGAACAAATCTGTATCCCGCGCCATAGACAGTCTGCAGATGATGCGGATCGGCGGCATCCGGCTCAAGTTTCTGCCGAAGCTTGAGTATCTGATTATCGACCGTTCGCGTGGTCGGATAGCAATTATATCCCCACACCTCGTTCAGCAGCTCCTCGCGGCTCAGCACTCGCTCTGCGTTTTCGACAAAATACTTCAAGAGCTTGAACTCATGTGCCGTGAGTGTAATTGGCTTGCCGGCGCGCCGCGCGCTCATCTTGGCAAAATCCAATTCGCACTCGCCAAATCGGTACGTTGCCGTCGTGGCCGCCTGCTGCTGAGGTCTGCGCAGGGCAGCCTGCACTCTCGCCATCAGTTCCCTGGGGCTGAACGGCTTTGTCACATAATCGTCCGCACCCAATTCCAGCAGCAGCACCTTGTCAGCTACTTCGCTGATTGCGCTCACCACAATAACCGGCACTCGCGGCCGCTCGGCCTTCATCATCTTGCAAAGGTCGCGCCCAAACACGCCTGGCAGTAGCAGGTCCAGGATCACGGCCGACGGCCTCTCCGCGTGGAATGCGTCCAGCCCTGCCTGGCCATCGCCGCACACAGTCACGGCGTAGCCCTGTTCACGGAAGATCCTTTGCAGCACTTTCTGCATGTGCGGGTCGTCTTCAATGACCAGGATTTGCGTCCGCGCCGAATTTCTCTGCGCCTCTGAAACACCGATATCCATAACGGCCTTTTCGCTCTGCATCATTGCTCTATTGTCATCCCCTAGCTATGTAGCTGATACAAAAGAACATGGAAAATGACAATGTTGTTACAATCGCCCGACAAGCCCGCGCCTCGAATCCATTACGAGAGTTACCATTCATTTAGCCCGAGAATAGGTTACTCTCTTCGCCTCACATAGGATTCTGCCTCAGATGACCGTTCAGTATTCTTCATCTCCCGCTCCCTACGCCTCGTGTCCCCGCACGCCGCGACATGTTTGCGCAACCAAAATCCAGAAAAGAAGCGCCGCCGCCAGCGCCAGTACTGAAATGCCCAGCAATACGCGTGGGTATCCAAACCGCACAAACAGAATTCCCGTGCCGCTTGTAGCCCCTGCCGCCACCACGGAATTGCAGAACATCATCATCGACGATGCAGTGCTCCGATCCTCGTCTGGCGCCCCGCTCATCAGCAAGTTCTCCAACCCCGGAGTACTCATCCATAGAATTGCGGTAAAAGCGATGAACAGCGGCGCAACCAGCCTAATATCGTGGGTTCCGGCCAGGCAACTCAGGAGCACGGCGCTCAGAACCTGGGTTGCAACAATCCCATTGAGGAGCCCCAGCCTGCGGAATACTATGGGAGAAAGCAGCCCCAAGCAACTCTGCACGATCTGAGCTACGAAAAAGATCAACCCAATCCGCGCAAGCGGAATATGCCGACCTTGCGACAAATACACGCTGGAAAACGGAGCAAACGAAGTCAATACTGCCGTCCAGAGAACCATTGCCGCAAAGTATCGCAGTAGGAACGGGTGGAGTCTCCAACGTCGGCGGACCGTGCCATCTTGCGTCCGGTCTTGTCCACAGTTCTCGCCCCGCTGCGATGGCACCTGCAAGCGGATCAAAGCAAACAATCCTGTCGCGGCAATTCCGCAGGCGGCCAGGAGCACCACTTGCTTCACTTGCGCCGGCTCCATCACAAATCCTGCCTGGCGTATCCAAAGCGGCAGATAGCCGCACAGCACACCGGCTAGCGCACTCATGCCAACGCTCGTAGAATAAATCAGGCCGAAAGCCGCCGCGCGGTTCTCCTCCGTTGTAAGCCGCGCCACAGCCGGCAAACAGCACACGCCGGAGAGGCATGACGCCAGCCCAGCGAAAAACGCCAGCCCGATCTGTGCCGACTCCCACATCGTGACGGCGCGCAGCGCCCCAATGACCGGGGTCGCGACAAAGCAAGCGATCAACAGCGGGCGCAGTCCGACCTTCTTTGCCAGCAGGCCTGCCGGCAAAGCTCCAACGGCCGTGCCCAGCGCGATGGCGCCGCCCACAAGCCCGATCGCTCGATCATTGAAGTGGCAGTCCAGCAGGAACAAATTGAACAGAAAGTAGTAAGCTGCAATCCCAGAATGGAAAAAGAAAAAAGCCGTGTAGAGCACCCAGAAGCCCTGGCTCAGCTGCTTTTCACGCAGCCATGCGACCGGATTTCTCCACAAAACTGCGCTCTTCGCTGTAACTGCTACGGCCGCGTCGGACTGTAGCACTTGCCCCACTACCGTCCCTCCCGCACCAACGTTTTCAACCGTTCGACGGCCCAATCCAGATCGGTGTATCGGAGCTCCAATACCTTTACCGTCAAGAGCTCATCGATCGCCGCAGTGTGCAGGGCAACCAACTCGTCCGATACATGCATCCCCTGTTCGCGCATGAACCATCGCGCCACATCTTTGCGATACGGCACGAGCGCGGGAGGCCCTCCCCGGCGTCGGTTGAGAAAGACAATAAAGTCCGCTCGTGCTGTTGGGGATCGCCGGATATGTGGCTGCGACGCCATCGATAGTTCGATCGACGGTTTCCCCGCTGCACGCGGCGTAATCTCCAATCCCTCCAACTCGGGAAATAACCCTGTCGCCGTTGGCCGAAGACGCACCTGATGACAGTTGCCGAGCACCATCCGATTGGATTTGCCGTTGCGCAGAAGAGACAGGTCGTCGGTCACATAGGTCCAGCCCGCTCGTGCGCAGGCGTACGCGAGGGTCGATTTGCCGGCACCCGAATCGCCGCAAAGCAGCACCCCACGCTCGTCCAAAGCCACACACGCGGCGTGAATCCCCTTTGTGTAGCGCGTCCCTATGTGGCAGGTAGCCATGCCGTCCACAAAAAAATATTGCAGGTAGGGCTTATGCTGAAGAACCGCGCGCGAGATCACGATCTGAGTTCTGTTCTGTGAAAGGTCGTTCACGATGTAGTTGTTTGCATCGGCCACGGCTATCATCAGTGGCTCCATTATGCGGTACCTCAGTGCTGGAGGACACTCCGTTGAATCGCTATCCTCTACATGCACCTCGATCTGGATTGGCTCGGTATCGAACAGCTTGTTAAATGCCCCCCAACTCTCCCGGCACTGCGTCAGGACTTCGACCGCGTTGGTCGACACCTCAGTAGGGAACCCATACGGATAAAAAGTCTCCTTCAAAGGAAGTTCGGGCATCATTTGAGGATGCCTGGACGGTATCAGCGGCTTCGACACTTCACAAGCAGCTTCAATTTCTTCGATCATCATCTTTGTCTTCTTCTCCGTTCGCGTGAAGCGGGCGACCGCAGGCCACTACTTAGGACCACACCGTGACAGCCTTGGGCTTAGAACAAATACTTAGCGGCAAACTGGATGATGCGCGGGTGCGGACCACCCAGTTCTCCCGTGATCATACCGAACGACGGGCTGGCCGACGGGTTCAGAAGAGTCGCGTCTGTATAGCCGAGGGTATTGTTTGGATTCGCGAACTGCGGCGTGTTCGTCAGATTGAAGAACTCCGCCCGGAACCGGAAGCTCGAGGTCTCCTTCACGGGAAACACGCGCTCCACCGCCATGTCGAGGTTGTGTTGCCCCGGCCCGCGCACAATGCCGACGCCGCTATCGCCGAAGTCCTGGTCTGCCAGGCTCGTCCCATTCGGCGCCTCGGGCGCCCGCGTAAATGCAGCGGGATCAAGGTAACCATTCGTCACACGCGAGAACAACGACCCGTTTGTAGAAGGATTCTTGCCTGTTGCCTGCGCTCTCGTCACATTGCCGATGAGCGCGTAGATAGAGCCCGCGTTGCTGTCGAAGACACTGAACGCAGCGCCCGACTGGATGACGCCGATGCCCGAGAACTGCCAGTCGGTCAGCACACGCCGCGCAATCGCAGGGGCCGATGTGAACTTGGGTGCGGACCAGATGAAATTCGCGACCAGACGCTGGTCCCGGTCGTCGGCCGCCGGACCGTAGGACGACTTTCTTAAGTTGTGCTGGTCGTTGGTCGGCGTCGCCAGCTCAAAGACATCGCTTCCATTCTCTCCATCGACCTCGTCCAGGTTCTTGGACCAAGTGTAGTTTGCCTGTAACTGGAAGCCATGCTGCATCTGCTTGGTAAGACTCGCCTGGAGCGAGTTATAGTTTCCGATCATGATCGAGTCGGCGGACATCGACCCCGGGTTTATGCCCTGAATCGGTAACCGGGCCAGCACATTGCCGATCGAGTTCGTGGTCTCTCCGTTGACCGGATTCTGAGGGCTAGCCAGTAGTGCCTGGTCGAATTGCAGAAAACCCGGCCGATGCAGGGATCGCGTTCCCACATATCCCACGTCCAGTACATAGCCATGCCCCAGCGCATACTGCACGTTCAGGTTGTACTCCTGCGTCAGGCCGTCCCGTAGATTTGGGTCAGTTCCCTCGATGACCGGAGTTGCGCCGGGCGTGCGGGGGGTGAAG